>OGVK01000134.1_pt1 | contig 10659 bp, 8 predicted proteins | sample 1575721 | NCBI WGS metagenome assembly OGVK01 (sample SAMN07581521, study PRJEB24739) | freshwater metagenome | place: Singapore | collected 2015-01 | reverse complement strand
GTTTCCCAGTCACGATTAGCCGCGAACAACGTTTCCCTGCCATCCATGAGTTGTTAGACCGTCATGGTACAGGTCGTATTTTATTCCGTAATACCCGTGAAGCGATTCAAGGCTTCCCTGGTCGTGATTGCCAGCCTGCACCACTTCCAGCACCAGAGAACTGGTCAAAAGATGGTAAATTGCGTGAGCAAATGTGGCCTGAAGAAGCCCAACTTGATGGCGCATGGATGGAATCTGACCCACGCGTGGGTTGGCTTATGGAAATGCTACGCACTCAGTTAAAGCACAAAAAAGTGTTGTTGATTGCGCGTAGTGGTCCTGTGGTGGAAGCTTTGGAAAATGCTCTGCGTTTGCATGCGGGTATTCGTACAGCCATGTTCCACGAAGGCATGAGCTTGCTTGAGCGTGACCAAGCTGCGGCATATTTTGCTGAAGATTCTTATGGTGCACAGATTTTACTCTGTTCTGAAATTGGTTCAGAAGGACGTAACTTCCAGTTTGCTTCTGACTTGGTGTTATTTGACTTGCCTGCCAACCCAGACGTGTTGGAGCAGCGTATTGGTCGTTTAGACCGTATTGGTCAAGAAAACCGTATTCAAATTCATGTGCCATATTTGGAAGGTACTGCGCAAGAGCGTATGTTCCGTTGGTATAACGAAGCGTTGAATATTTTCAGTAATATTTCACCAACCGCACAAACCTTACAAGAAAACTTCATTGTGAATTTAAAAGACTGCTTGCTTACCGATATGGGGCAACAGTTTGAAGACTTGCTGGAAGAGGTGAGTGTGCAACGTGAAGCACTGGAAGCTGAATTGCAAGCAGGGCGTGACCGTTTACTGGAATACAATTCATGTCGTCCAATCGTGGCACAAGAAATTGTACAAGCGCTTGAAGACTATGATGACAACACCACTTTGCCAATGTTTATGAAGCGCTTTATGGCATCGACCAATATCGACTTTGATGAGCAAAGTAACGGTACGGTGATTATTAAACCAACCGATCAGATGCAGGTTCAAGGTTTAACTTTAGATGAAGAAGGCATGACTGTGACTTTCTATCGCGATCAGGCACAAATTCGTGAAGATGCTCAGTATTTGACCTTGGAACATCCATTCACCGAAAGTGTGATGGAAATGATCAATACGCAAGCCTTTGGTAGTACCAATGTTGCGATTTTAAAGTCGAATGCATTAAAACAGGGTTCAGTATTGCTTGAAGTGTGGTTTAAGGTCGATGTGATTGCACCGAAAGCCTTGAACTTGCCATCGAGCTTGCCACAGCAATTGATTCGCGTATTGCTCAGTGAAAATGGTCAAGATTTATCGATGAAGATCGAGCCAAGTATTTTGAAGCCATATTTACATCATTTAGACAGCAACAGTTGCCGTCAAGTGGTGAAAGCACGCCGTGATGTGATTGAAGAGCGTTATCAGCAAGCTTTGAATATCGCCAAAGCTGCTTTACCTGAGATGAAGCAGCAGGCCAAAGAAATCTATGGTGGAAAATGGCAATATGAAATTGACCGTTTAAGCTACTTAAAGCAATTCAACCCAAGTATTCGTGAAGATGAAATTACACGTTTACAAAAATTGCAAAAAGAAGGCATTGTTTTGTTGGATGGTTTATCTGTCACTCCAGAAGCGATTCAGGTCTTGGTTGTGGTTAAGCCTTAAGCTTTAGCTTTCGATCGAACAATAAAAAAAGCACCGTCAGGTGCTTTTTTTATTGGGATAAATGCGTTTCTGAGTTTAACGAATTTGCGATTCATCCAAATGGCGTGCGCCTTCTAAAATCATGCGAATCATGATCATGGTTTGTTCTGCAACGGCTTTACGCTCATCATTGGGTAAATCAATGACTTTGGCGCCCATATGGAACACCAGTTGGGTAATGGCTTTGGCAGCAAGTTCGGGATGTGCCATTTTGCTGTGATTGAGACGTTCCAAGCGAATCAGGTCATCTTTCAGTTCCTGCTGGAAGAAATTCAGTTGACGATCTACCGCTTGTTTATAAGAGGTCGAGCCTGTATAGCCTTCGCGCAGCAACAGGCTTAAATTACCTTCATCCGTATTTAACTGTTCAATAAATACTTCGACTGAGCTGCGAATAATGCTGCTTTGTTTAATGGCTTTTAAACGTGCTTCATGCAAAATTTGGCGTAACACAATCCCTGAACGGTCAATCAGTTCAATCGCGAGTTCATCTATATCTTTGAAATGGCGATAAAAACTATTTGGTGCAATGCCTGCTTCACGTGCAACTTCACGTAAACTTAAAGAGGCGATACTTTTTTCAGGTCCAATCAGCTTGAGCGCTGCTTGGAATAATTCATCTTTCGTAATGGTAGCTTTACGACCGACAGAACGTACTACAACAGGTTCATGTGCCTTATTTAGCTCATGCGTTGTAGTGTCGAGTTTTGTTTTGATCGAAGGCTGGTTCATATTTTTCAATAGATTAAATGCTTTTTCGCATTATAGCCTTTACTGCTGATGAAGTGAAATGAATAAAAAAGGACGAATATATATACAAATATATATACATGTGTATAATAATTAAAAGTCAATTGCGTGGTCCTAACGATGTTCATGCTAAAAAAATCAAATTCTCCCCTTAATTTTTTAATCGACAGTGTTGTTGATCAGCACTCGTTGAATTTCTGGTTGCAAAAAGTCAATCCACTTTGGTCTGTCGATCAGGCACTCGGTAAGATTGTTCAAAAAGATACGACTGCAGATGAAATGGTGAGCTTGACGATTGAAGTCAACCGTCATTTCAAAATGGGTCAAGCAGGTCAGCATCATCCTGTGATGGTCGATGTACAAGGTGCGCGTTATGAGCGTACTTATAGTTTGACTCAGATTGATGCACAGCATGTGTTGCTTAGCGTGAAGAAAGTTGAACAAGGTAAAGTCAGCAACTGGTTCATCAACCAAGCTCAAGTGGGTGATGTACTGGAATTCGGTCAACCTTATGGTGATATGTTGTTGCCTGAACAGAAGCAAGCGTTAATCTTGTTGGCTGCGGGTAGCGGTATTACCCCAATGTACAGTTTATTGACTGCCTTGACGCAGTCGGAGCAATTACGTGAGCGTAAAGTTCATGTGATGTACTGGGTCAAGCACTACGCAGATTTCGCCTTCAAATCTTATTTTAAGCAATGGGCGAAGCAATATCCGCAATTTTCTTATCAAGTGTTTTATACCCAAGAAGAACAAGCGGATGCACGTTTAAATGCGGCTCAAGTCGAGGTATTAACCGATATCGATCAGTCGGTTGTGTATGCCTGCGGTCCTTCTGGTTTTGTTCAACAAGCAGAACAACTGTTTGCTCAAGCGCAACTGTTCAAGAGCGAAGCATTCAGCATTACGCCTGTAGCAAATGACGATACTGGCTTTGTAAATGTGACGTTAAGTAAGTCCAACAAAGTGGTGGCAATTCCACGCGGACAATCGATTTTGGTTGGTCTGGAACATGCCAATGTGAAACCGACTTATGGTTGCCGTATGGGTGTCTGCCATAAATGTGTATGTAATAAAGTACAAGGCTCAACGCAAGACATGCTGAATGGTCAACAAAATAGCGAGCCAAGTAATCCATTAAAACTATGTGTAAGTTCTGCCAAAACAGATCTTGTGATTGATTTATAAGAGAGTTCAATATCATGAATATGCCTGTAAAAGCACAATATTTTAAGAACCCAAAAAATCGTGAACTTACTCAATTTGAGTTAGATGAATTGGCGCGTGAATTGGATGCGATCAAACAAGAAGTGTTGGATGATATTGGCGAGAAAGATGCCAAATATATCCGTCGTGTTTATTCAACCGTACAGTATGCTTCGATTGCGGGTCGTGCCTGCTTATTTGCAGGTTGGTTCCCACCAGCATGGATTTTAGGCACAGGCTTATTGGGCTTTGCCAAAATCATGGAAAACATGGAATTGGGTCACAATGTCATGCACGGTCAATATGACTGGATGAATGATCCTAAATTCAGTGGTCAAAACTACGAGTGGGATATCGTGGGTACCTCGGACAACTGGCGCCAAACCCATAACTATAAACATCATACCTATACCAACATTAAAGGTATGGATGATGATATCGGCTATGGTTTATTACGTCTGTTCCCAGAACAACGTTGGAAACCAGGGTTCTTGCTACAACCATTGTATAGCATCCCATTCTGCTTGTTGTTCCAATGGGGCGTAGCGATTCAGAATCTTGAAGTAGGTAAAGTTTGGTTTGGTCGTAAATCGAAACAAGAACTGAAAGAAGAGTGGAAGCCTTTACAACGTAAGATTGGCAAGCAATTGTTTAAAGATTACGTGTTCTTCCCATTGATTGCTGGTCCTGCGGCATTGCCTGTGTTTACGGGTAACCTTGTCGCGAATGGTATCCGTAATATCTGGACCTTCAGTGTAATTTTCTGTGGTCACTTTACCAAAGACGTTGAAGTATTCCCGAAAACCGTATTACAAAATGAAAGCCGTGGTCACTGGTATATGCGTCAAATTCGTGGCTCTTCGAACTTAACGGGTTCTGAAGCTTTCCATATTTTGACAGGACACTTAAGCCATCAAATTGAACATCACTTGTACCCAGATATTCCTGCACGTCGCTATCGTAAAATGGCACCAAAAGTACAAGCAGTGTGTGAGAAATACGGCTTAAACTACAGCAATGCCAGCTTGGTGAAGCAATACGGTAGCGTGATTAAACGTATCGTGAAATATGCGTTCCCATTCAAGAAATAATTCAATCAAAACCACTTCTTCGGAAGTGGTTTTTTTATGCGCCTAAACTTAGTGTTGTTCGCTGCTCATGTGATGCTTTGATAAAAATACAATAACTTCAACAGATTGAATTTCCAAACTCGATTGAATGATTTAGCATGAGGCATCACAAATAATTGTAGAGTTCAACGATGTTAGAACGTGGTATTTATCAACATTATAAAGGTCAGTTGTATCAGGTGTTTTCTGTGGCAACGCATAGTGAAACGGAAGAACAACTGGTGGTTTATCAATGTTTATATGGTGATTACTCTTTATGGGTACGTCCACTGAGCATGTTTAGCGAGCAAGTGACTCTGGAAGATGGAAAAGTTATACCACGCTTTAAATTGATTCAAAAAACGGGTATATAAATACCCGGTCCAAGAAATAAAAAATGAAATTTACCGTAAATTAAATTTAAGAACAGGAAGTCCCGATGAGTTTGAGCCAACAATTTGAAGCAAGAATAAATGATCTCTACGAATCATTTAAAAAGCATGATGCCACTCAGAAAGATCGCCTACAACGTTACCGCAATATCGAACCTGATTCGGCACAGTTTTTAGCCATGCAGATTCGGATTCAAAATTCGAAGCAGGTTTTGGAAATTGGGACCTCGACAGGCTATTCCACCTTGTGGCTGGCAGATGCTGTGCAAGTTACGCAAGGACAGCTCACCACTTTAGAAATTGAGGCTGCTCGCAGTGCGCAGGCACAGCAGTACGCACAGGAATTTGGACTCGATCAGCAGATTCAGTTTTGGGTGGGGGATGCGCAAGATTATTTGGCAACATGTAACACACAATTTGATTTCATTTTGCTTGATGCGGAACGCGATGCCTATGTGGATTATTGGCCACACTTAAAGCGCGTGTTGGCACAGCTGGGTGGCGTGCTGATTGTTGATAATGTGATTTCCCATGCAGAAGAAGTGCAAGCATTCACGCAGTTAGTGAAAGAAGATGGTAATTATTTGTTATCGACTTTGGCTTTAGGCGCGGGATTATTGGTGATTACTGCCAAGGACTATCATGGCTAAGCTATGAGTGAATGGATGAATGTGAAAAATCAGGGCTTACCCTGATTTTTTTATTGTTATTTATTGGATGGTGATACGGGTGAAGTGCAAGTCGTATTCTAGGTATTTGTGGACAAAGGCGGCTTTATCACTACATCGTAACATGTTGGCATAAACAAATTTGGGCACAGGGTGGTAGAGTTCTCCGGAACCATTGTTATAAAAAATTTTTAAATATCTTGAAGTCGCATTGTATTTCCAAGAAGTCACGGCAAGCATTATCCCCATACATACCTCCTTGAATTTGTATAAAAAACTCAATGACCTAACCCTAATATTCAAACTGAATAAAATGGAAGGCTTAATTAGATGTATAGCAGAAATTACAGGGACGTCAAATACATTCTTGATAAAATTACTCGAAATTCAGATATAAAAAAACCACGCATAAAGCGTGGTTTTTTCGATGCAATCTAATTCAAAATTAGATTTTACCAACTAGGTCGATAGACGGAGCTAAAGTAGCGTCGCCTTCTTTCCATTTAGCTGGGCAAACTTCACCTGGGTGAGCGTGTACGTATTGAGCAGCTTTAACTTTGCGAAGAAGTTCTTGAGCGTCACGGCCAATACCACCAGCGTTGATTTCAACGATTTGGATTTTGCCTTCAGGATCGATAACGAAAGTACCACGGTCAGCAAGACCAGCAGCTTCGATTAATACTTCGAAGTTTTTAGCAAGCGTCCAAGTAGGGTCGCCAACCATTGGGTATTCAATTTTCTTAATTTCAGCAGAAGAATCGTGCCAAGCTTTGTGCGTGAAGTGAGTGTCAGTAGAAACTGCATAGATTTCAACGCCTAATTTTTTGAATTCAGCGTAGTTGTCAGCAAGGTCACCAAGCTCAGTTGGGCATACGAAAGTGAAGTCTGCTGGGTAGAAGAAAACTACAGACCATTTGCCTTTAAGGTCAGCTTCTGTAACTTCAATGAACTTGCCGTTAAGGTAAGCTTGTGCTTTAAATGGTTTAACTTCAGTATTAATTAAGCTCATCATTGTCTCCATGATTGAGGTTAGTCTTTGAATTTGGAAGTAGAATATCGAAATTTTAATTATTGCTGAAACAGTATTTTTACATTACAAGCATCGGAAAAACCGAATTAGCAATTTAAATACCATTTCATCCAATAGCACCATCAGCTATTACAAATGAAACAGATGATGAAAAAATGACAATACGTCACAATCAAATTGTCGTATTTAAATCGTTAATCAACATGCAGCCATTGCGCTTGAATTTCAAGGGTGAAATTGAAAAAAGATATTTTAGTGTGTTGCAGTTGTTTAATTTTTCACAGGTGAAAGGAAATGTGCGTAAGTTACCTTGCCCTCACTTTTTTGATCCAACTGTTTGCTTTAAGCATTTTCTGCATCAATCGGCATGAAAATTAAGCACATTTCATGCCGTATTTCAGTATCGTGGGTGAGAGGCTTTCTCTATGCGCGCTTAAAGCGTAAAATGCAGGATTCAAATTTTTCTCGGGATTAATCATCTGTGCAAAGTCATTTAAATATCGATCAATGGGTTATGGCCCGCGACCGTCATCGTTTAAATCGACTACGAAAAGGCAAAGATGCCAATCCAAAGCAATATCAGGAATTATTCGAAAAATCTAATTTAAAAGTGTTGGCGCGCGCGCAGCGCATTCCCAATATCAAGTTGAATCAAGATTTACCCGTGACTCAATCTGCAGAGCAGTTGATTGCTGCAATTCAGCAACATCAGGTCATTATTGTGGCGGGTGAAACAGGTTCAGGGAAAACTACACAGTTACCACAAATTGCCATGTTGGCAGGTCGTGGTTTAACGGGGTTAATTGGTCATACTCAGCCACGACGTCTTGCTGCGCGTAGTGTATCCCAGCGTATTGCTGAAGAAGTTGGCGAAAAGTTGGGAGAGTCCATCAGCTTTAAAGTTCGCTTTAATGAACAGGGTTCGCAAGATTCAATCGTTCGTTTAATGACCGATGGTATTTTGTTAGCAGAGCTTGCCAATGACCGTTATTTAAATAAATACGACACCATTATTATAGATGAAGCTCATGAGCGTTCTTTAAATATTGACTTCATTATGGGGTATTTAAAGCAACTCTTGCCGCGTCGCCCTGATCTAAAAGTCATCATCACTTCTGCAACTTTTGATGTGCAGCGTTTCAGTAATTACTTCAATGGCGCCCCAATTTTTGAGGTCGAAGGTCGCAGCTATCCTGTCGAAGTGCGTTATCGTCCCATTTCTGAATTGAGCATTGGTGGGAGTGATGATGATGAATTTGATGACTTTGAAGAAAACTTGCCACGCGCTGTGGTGCAAGCGGTAGAAGAATGTTTTGCAGATGCACAGGAAAAAGGTCATCCCGAGCATGCCGATATTCTCATTTTTGCCAGTACCGAACAGGAAATTCGGGAACTGCAAGAAACCTTATACAAACATGGGCCACGTCATACTGAAATTTTACCATTGTATGCGCGTTTGGCTTTGGCAGAACAACAAAAAATCTTTAATCCTTCAGGTGGTGGACGTCGCATTATTATTGCCACCAACGTTGCTGAAACTGCGCTTACTGTACCCAATATTCGCTATGTGATTGATAGTGGTTTTGCACGTATTTCACGTTATAACTACCGCTCACGGGTGCAGCGCTTACCGATTGAAGCAGTATCTCAGGCAGCAGCGAATCAGCGAAAAGGACGTTGTGGTCGTATTGCGCCAGGCGTCTGTATTCGCCTGTATTCCGAAGAAGATTTTTTAAGTCGCCCAGAGTTTACCGAACCTGAAATCAAACGCACCAACTTGGCATCGGTCATTTTACAAATGCAAAGTTTGGGTTTGGGCTCGCTCGAAGCTTTTGATTTTATTGAGCCACCAGATCATCGTTTGGTGAATGATGGTCGTAAGCTGTTGATTGAACTGGGTGCGATGATTGAGAAGGGGAAAGCCCCTCATATAGAAAGAATGAATAGCTCTGCTACGCAAGAGGAAGATTCAAACCCCAACACTTCCGCTAAATCCAGTTCTAATAAAGGCGAGCTTCAAGGCAGCAGCTTAACCAAAATTGGTCAGCAAATGGCAAAAATGCCGATTGATCCACGTCTGGCACGCATGATTTTAGGCGGTGCGCATTTTGGGGTATTAAATGAAGTCTTGATTATTGTAGCGGCATTGGCCGTACAAGACCCGCGCGAACGTCCTGCAGACAAGCAAATGCAAGCCGATCAAAAACATGCTTTGTTCCGTGAAGCAGATTCCGACTTTTTATTTTATCTAAAGCTTTGGGAAACTTTACACGAAAACCGTGACGGCATGAGTGAAAACAAACGTCGTAATTTTGCCCGCCAGCATTTTTTAAGTTGGCTACGTTTACGTGAATGGAAGAAAACCCATGAACAATTGGTGGATTTGGCGCGTGGCTTAAATCTGTCTTTTAATGAAAAAAAAGCCAGTTATGAAAATCTGCATCGGGCGTTATTAACAGGTTTGCTCTCTTTTATTGCTAATAAAACCGATGAACGCAATGTGTTCATGGCGGTGCGCCAACAAAAAGCGCGTATTTTCCCTGCATCGACTTTGCATAAAACTAATACGCCGTGGGTTATGGCATTTGAGATGGTAGAAACATCCCAAGTTTATCTGCGTACTTTGGCCAAAATAGATCCCGAATGGATATTGTTAGCTGCTCGAGACCTATTGAAATATCACTATTTTGAACCACATTGGTCAAAAAAAGGTGGCATAGTAAATGCCTATGCTCAAATTTCCTTATTTGGTTTGATTATCGAACCTAAACGTTTAGTGAACTTTGAGAAAGTTGATCAGGCAGCTGCACATGAAATCTTTCTGCGTGATGCGCTCACGACTGGCAATTTAGGCATTACGCCTGCATTTTTAAAACATAACTTGCTTAAACTTGAAGAAGTGGAGCGAGTTGAGGATAAGTTACGCCGCCGTGATTTAGTGGTCGATGAAGAAACGATTTATCAATTTTATGCAGAACGTGTACCAGTTGAAGTAGCGAGTCGACATAGTTTTGAAGATTGGCGAGCGACGGTAGAAGCAAAAAATCCTCGTTATTTGTTTGTTGAGGATGATGCACTCTGGATGAGTGATCGTCCAACCACGCAACAATTTCCAGATTATTTGCACAACGGCCAATTACGTTTAGCAGCAAGTTATCGTTTTGATCCAAGTCATGATGAAGATGGGGCTACGGTTAAAATTCCTGTGCAAGCATTGCCTCAAGTGGATGAAAAGCAATGGTCATGGGGAATACCTGGCTGGCGGCAAGATTTGATCGAGGCTTTATTAAAAGCACTACCTAAAGATAAACGCCGCAATTTAGTTCCAATTCCTGATACAGCCAAAAAGTTAATGCAGGGTGTCGATGCTGTTCATTTACGTGAGCATCTATTTAACTATCTCGCTTTTGCTCTACGTGGAGAGCAGATTACTGAAAAAGATTTCTCGTTTGAACGTATCGATCAATACCTTGTCCCTTTTATCAAAGTGATTGATGAAAAAGGAAAATTAATTGCACAAGGTCGTGACTTAGATGAATTAAAGGCGAGATGCCGAGTTGAAACTCATCGTCCAGTAAAACAACAGCAAGGCGAGTTCCAAGCCTTCCCTGAGAGCTTTATCTTTGAAGCTTCTCAAAAGGTTACAGGAGTGATAGTTAAACAGTATCAAGCGCTTGTTCCCACAAAGATATTTTTTGCACTTGAAGCAAAAGATGAATCAGGTGTGGTTGTACAAACGTTTAATGATCAGCAAGAAGCCATCGAACAGTATCGTGACTGGGAAAC
>OGVK01000132.1_pt1 | contig 10703 bp, 10 predicted proteins | sample 1575721 | NCBI WGS metagenome assembly OGVK01 (sample SAMN07581521, study PRJEB24739) | freshwater metagenome | place: Singapore | collected 2015-01 | reverse complement strand
GTTTCCCAGTCACGATAGACAACCAAATAAATATGTTGATATTTTGTCCATGTTTCAAAGTCTCGCAGCATGGATAAAAATGGGGCAAGACCTGTACCTGTGGCCAGTAACCATAAATCGTGTGGTGCAGGCAATTGATAACGCGCCAAAGTCAAAAAACCATACGGAATTTTTTCCAAGTACAGCTCATCGCCCACTTGAAGGTGCTGCAAGTTAGAAGTAAACGCACCATCTGGCACAACAATCGAAAAAAACTCCAAAGTTTCAGCAAATGGTGATGACACCACCGAATAAGCACGTACCACCAATTCATCACCCACTTTTAACCCGATACGTGCAAACTGCCCTGCGGTAAATTTAAAATGTGCAGGACGGGTCATAGTGAAGCTAAATAAGGTGTTGGTCCAACGATGAACCGAAAGCACTTTTTCTAAAGTAAATTTTTCAATTGACATGATTTGAGCGTGGCATGAAAGACTGTGCTCATGTTAGCATGTCGGGGTAATTTATGAATATTTTTTAAATGTTAAGGCTACATTCATGCGCATGACTTTACGCCAATTGGCTGTTTTTGTAGCAGTCGCTCAGGAAGGCACCGTGACTAAAGCCAGTGACGCGGTGAAGTTAACCCAAAGTGCAGCAAGTATGGCACTGGCAGATCTGGAAGATGGTTTAGGGGCTCCACTGTTTGACCGCTTAGGTAAACGTCTGCAATTGAATGATTTAGGTCGCTTTCTTTTGCCTCAAGCCCTTGAAATTCTGGGTCGCTGTGAAGCCTTTGAACAAGCGGCTAAAGGCGAGTTACAAAGTATCGATTTGCGTTTAGGGGCAACCTTAACCATTAGCGATTATTTAATGCCTGACCTGATGGCCAACTTTTTACAAATTCAGCCGCAAGCACATTTGCAACTCCAAGTTGGCAATACTCGCCAGATGATTGAAGCGGTCAATCAATTCCAGCTGGATTTAGCCCTGATTGAAGGTTCTTGTCATTTACCCCAATTGCAATGCATTCATTGGCGTGATGATGAACTGGCGGTATGTTGTGCACCAGATCATCCACTGGCTCGTTTAAATCGCGAATTGAGTCCTGCCGATTTTGATCATGTCGAATGGATTTTGCGTGAAGAAGGTTCAGGTACACGTGAGGTGTTTGACAATGCCATCTTGCAAGACTTGCCTGATGCCAATATTCGTTTAACACTTGGGCATAACGAAGCTATTTTAAAGATTGTGGCAGGTGGTTTGGGTATGTCCTGTATCTCGAAACTTGCCATTGAACCGTTACAAGAAAAAGGCCAATTGGTGGTGCTCAATACCCCATTCTGGCAACTTTCCCGCCCTTTATTCATGTTAGTACATCGTCAAAAGTATCAAGGACCAGGCTTAAAAGCCTTTATGAAATTCTGTGAAGGTTAATCCGCTAGTGTAAAAATACTCCCAGATGGGAGTATTTTTATGCTTGCTATTTAACGATGGAATTGACGTTCACATGGAATTCCATCCCCATCTCCATCCATTTCAGTACTTGGGCAATTTCTTAAGAAAAATACAGCTTCTTCATAAGAATGCATTTGGCTACAATGAGTTCGTCCATCACATGTGAATTTGGAAACCTGTTCGTTCTTTTCTACAGCTGCAAGTTTTGATGCTTCTAACGGCGCCGATGAAGTGGTACTCACCTGCTGTGCATTTACGCCATAGCCCACCGTATCTAAATTCTTACGCCCCTGAGCCGAGAGAATTCGATCTGGTAAATGACCCAAAGCCTCTCGCTGTTGCTCCACAATTCGCTTTTGTTCTTGAATAAGTTGTTCCGCTTTTAACTGTTTGGCGACACGATAATCCTGAACTTTTTGATAGGTCACAAAACCTAATCCAGCAATCACAATCAGCACCAATAAAACAATGTATTTGAAGCGTGATCTCGGTTTCTTGGGCAGAATGATTTTCTCTGCAGGCGGCACCGATTGGTAACTAAAGCTCTGCTTCTCAAAAAGTGGTTGATCATCCTCTGGTTTTAAATCAAGCCGCACAATATCAGATGCCTTAAATTTTCCTTGCTCTTCAACAACGCGGAACTTGAGCTGTTCGCCCTCATTCGGCTTAATGTGCCAGCTCGGGAAATCTTTAATGTGGAAAAAGACATCTTGTGGCTCATCCTCAACCTGAATAAAGCCAAAGCCACGTGCAGAATTGTAGTGCTTGATCTTCCCCTCAAGAAACATAATGCGCCCTAAACTTTTTATTTTTTTCTATTCTAATCAATAAAAAAGAGACCCTAAAGTCTCTTTGTTTAATTCGAAAAAAAATAATGCCCTTGCTTCGTGATCAACGTCTAAAGTTTGTCAATAAAGCAGAAGTAATCGATTTATTGTGCGTAGACACTTTTGATTTCTTGGCTTTCGCAGAGTTATCTTCTACACGTTCAATTTTAATGGCTTTCAGCTTATTGCCATTTTCAACCACTAAAAATTTTACGCGTTCGTTACGTTTCGGCTCACCATCAGCAAGCGGAAAATCAGAGATATGAAAGAAAATATCCTCTTCAGACGTCGCGATAAAACCGTAACCTTTATCTGCGTTGTATTGTCTAATTTTTCCTTGTTGAAACTCAGATTTCATTCATTTTCCCCTTTTCTGGAAACAAGCGAGCTAACGCATAAAAAAGAGGCTATCACAGCCTCCCATTTAGGCGATAGCCATCTTAATCTTTTTGTACCGAACCAAAGATTTTATCGCCTGCATCACCTAAACCAGGCACGATATAACCTTGCGCATTTAAACCTTCATCTACTGATGCAGTAAAAATCGTCACGTCAGGATGTGCATCTTCAACTTTTTTAATGCCTTCTGGTGCCGCAACCAAAACCATCACGCGAATGTCTTTACAACCGCTGGCTTTCAATACATCAATCGCTGCAACCAATGAAGAACCTGTAGCAAGCATTGGGTCAATGATCATCGCAATACGGTTTTGGACATCTGGCACCAATTTTTTATAGTACGTACGCGCTTCTAAGGTCTCTTCGTCACGCTCTAAGCCCAATACTGAAACTTTGGCACTTGGAATCAGGTTTAAGAAACCATCCAACATCCCAATACCCGCACGTAAAATTGGCACTACCGTGATTTTTTTACCAGCAATGCGTTGGGTCGTCACTTTCCCCGCCCAACCATCAACCTCATGGTCTACTACTGGTAAATCTTTAGTGGCTTCATAGGTCAGCAACATGGTCACTTCCTGAGCCAATTCACGGAAATTCTTGGTGCTAATATCAGCACGACGCAATAAGCCAAGTTTATGACGAATCAGTGGATGACGAATTTCATGAATAGCCACGGGAGTACACCTAAAAAGATAAAAACATAATTCCTATTATTATAAATGTTTTTTATAAATCTTATAAGAAAAAAAAGCCCCCGACTGGCGAGGGCTTTTTGATTAACACGATAATTTTACAATTATTGACGCGTTAACATGAAATGTAATGGCGATAAAATCTCAGCTTGCAATGCCATTTTGATAATTGGATCTGGATAGATACCAATCACCAAGACTGCAAGTGCTGCGAGTAATACCATAATACCACCCACTTTTTGACCCCAATGATCAACCGCGTCAATACGTGGCGTATCTGGTGGTGTCATGTACATCACCACCATCACACGAAGGTAGTAATACAAACCAATACCTGAACCCACCACAATCATAGCAGCCAAGAACCAGTGCTGAGTCGTAACAGCAGCCATCACCACCAAGAACTTACCAATGAAGCCAGCAGTTAATGGAATACCCGCTAAAGACAACATCATGACAGTTAAGGTTGCAGTTAACACTGGACGGCGCCAGAATAAACCACGGTAATCCGCCAAACTTTCTGCTTCATCAACATTGTTGTATGGGCTAGACATCAGCGCGACTGCACCGAATGCACCAATCGTCGTTAACACATAAGTGATTACGTAAACTGATACGTTGCCTAAGCTTGCATAGGTCATGCTGATTAAACCAATCAGCAAGTAACCGAAATGTGCAATCGATGAATAACCGAGAATACGCTTCAAGTTCACTTGACGTACTGCCAAGAAGTTACCCACCAGAATTGAAAGCACAGCAATAATCGTAATGATTGTTACAAGTGACTCGACCAACATTGCACCAGAAGTCAGTAAGAAACGGACAAACAAACCAATGGTCGCAACTTTCGCAGCGGTTGCAAGGAAGGTTGCAATCGGCGCTGGTGCACCTGCATAAACGTCTGGCGTCCACTTGTGGAATGGAGCCAATGAAAGCTTAAAGCCTACTGCAAAAATAATCAGTGCTAAACCAAGGAGTACCATTGGTTGACGGATATTTTGCATTAATGCTTGGAAAGATTCATAGAAAGACAATGAACCGGTATAAGCATAAATATACGCCATACCCATTAACAACATTGCCGAAGCTGTTGCAGAGAGCACGAGATATTTAATACCCGCTTCTAATGAGTTTGCACGCTGATGCGTATACGCTAACATACCGTAAACAGGAATCGACATTAACTCTAAGCTAATGAAGAAAGATGCATAGTGCGAACTTGCCACCATTAACATTGCACCCGCGACCGAGCACAGCATTAAGATATACAGTTCTTCACGGTTATCTTTATAAGTTTCGATATAAGCATGTGACAACGTACAGCATGCAAGCGAAGCAATTAAGATGACCAATTGGTAGAGCATGGTGAACGGATCCACCATGAACATGCCCATCACGTTTGATGGTGCAAATTGCCCACCAAACATGTTCAATAAAATATTTGCCGCAGCAAGGTTTAAGCCGACCACAGATGCTGTTGCGATTAAATTATGGTTACGTTTAATCGAAGTGAGAATCATCACAACGACCGCGGTCAACGCCACGATCATTACAGGAGCTAATGGCATAAGCTCAGAAAAAGACATTGTGAAGTTCATGGCTTATTGCATCTCCACATTTTCGAGTTGAACAGATGCTTGATGCACAACGTCAACGACTTCTTGAACTGGAATATAGCTGTTTGCTAACCACGCCATGCTTGAATTTGAAATATCAAGGAAGGTTTGTGGGTAGAGACCAAGCCAAAGCAGACCAAATGCACAAATGAGCAAGATACCAACTTCACGCGCATTCAAATCTTTAAGTGGATTTGCGTAATGTTGTTTTTGCTCTTCATTTGGCGTACCAAATAAAGCTTTGTGAATCAAAATCAGACCATAAAGACCAGCGAATACTAAGCTGATTGCAGCCAAAATCGTGAATACAGGGAACTTCGCATAAGAACCCATTAAGATCAGGAACTCACCAATGAAGTTACCTAAACCAGGAATACCGACTAAAGCTGCCACGAAGAACATGAGGAAGAATGAAAGGTATTGGAATTGACCACGAATACCACCCATCAAACGCATGTCACGTGTATGTAAGCGCTCATAAACCTGACCACACATAATGAACAGTGCAGCAGAAGATAAACCATGCGCCAACATCATGATCATCAGACCTTGGAAGGTCAAAATGTTACCTGCATACAATGCAAGTAAGATGAAGCCCATGTGAGAAATTGAAGTATAAGCCAACAGACGCTTCATGTCGGTTTGCTGGAAAGCACACCAAGCACCGTAGAAAATACCAATTAAACCCATGATGATTGCGATGTCTGCAAACTGTGCAGAAGCCGCTGGGAAGAACGGAATAACGAAACGAAGTAAACCGTACGCAGCTGTCTTAATCAAGATACCCGCTAAGTCTACAGAACCTGCTGTAGGTGCTTGCGCATGCGCATCTGGTAACCAGCCATGTAATGGGAACACAGGAAGTTTTACTGCGAAACCCACAAACAAACACAACATGAATGCATAAGCTACCGCTGGAAGCTGAGCATCAAGCGTATTCGCTACACCTAACAAGTAGTTGTAATCGAAGCCGATCATACCTGTCATCATGTATCCATAAACCACAAGGCCTAGAATACCGATGAGCATGATTAAACCAGCAACCTGCGTATAGATGAAGAACTTGGTTGCAGCGTAAACACGTGATTTACCATCTGCACCACGATGTCCCCAAAGTGCAATCAAGAAGTAGATTGGAACAAGCATCATCTCCCAGAAGAAGAAGAACAAGAACATATCAATCGAAATGAATACACCGATGACGCCGCCCAATGACCATAAAAGGTTCAAATGGAAGAAGCCTACGTTCTTTTGAATCTCGCCCCAAGAACAACCAACTGCCAAAATACCCAACAGCGCAGTCAAGCCCACCATCAATAATGATAAGCCATCAATTGCTAAGTGAATATTGATGCCGAGGGTTTGAATCCACGGCAAGAAAAACTCTGCAGACCATGTTGGGACTTTTGCACCCAATTCATAGCTGTAAGTACCCGTTTGCCATAAAGCGATAGTTAAGCCCAAAGTAACGAGCATACCCACGAGCGCAATATAGCGTGGTAGTTGTTGGTCGAGCTTGTCGACCAACCAACATAAAAAACCTGCAATGAACGGTACGAGGATCAGCGCGGGCAAAACCATGTTGTTTGTGATTTCCATCTTATTTCCCCACTACCTGAATCACAACTAAGATCATCAGTAGAACCACAATGCCCAGTGACATGCTCGAAGCGTATTCACGCAATGAACCTGTTTGACGAGAGCTTGTAAAGCCGTTACCAGCTTTCACAATTGCAGGTAATACCAGCCATAAACCATCAATTGGGTCACGACCACAAATCTTAGCAATCAGTAAATATGGTTTTACGAAAATCAGGTCATACAAAGTATCGAAACCGAGTGCATTACGGCAAATATTCGCCAAACCTGCACCCAATGAAGTTTTCGCAAAACTTTTCACTGCACCGTAAGCAAAAGCAAATAAGATCACACCAATCACAAGACCAGCAAGCGCAATACCCACGGCCATATGTTCTGCACCGTGTACACCCGCTTCCATCGCTTCTGGAATAATGACCGCTGGAATTTTTGCAGCATTCAAAATGCTTTCTACAGGTGCTTTAAGTGCTGCACCAACGAAAGTTGAAAGCGTTGCTAAAATTGCCAAAGGACCCCAGTAAGTGACGCCTTTGATTTCGTGATATGGCGTATTTTCTTTTCCAAAGAATACAACCCAGATTAAACGGAATGTATAGATTGAAGTTAAGAAAGCACCTGCAACACCTGTCCAGTACAAGCAGTCATATAATGCAACCGCCTGACCTTTCATCCATACTGCACCCAAGATCGCATCTTTCGAGAAGAAGCCAACCGTGATGAATGGAATTGCAGCCAACGCACCGCCACCAATCGCGAAGCAAGCAAACAGGAATTTATTCTTGTAGAACAAACCGCCCATTTTGAAAATGTTTTGTTCGTGATGGTAAGCCAAAATCACTGCACCAGAAGACAAGAATAATAATGCCTTAAAGAATGCGTGAGTTAGCATGTGGAACAGACCCGCTTGGTATGCTTCAGCACCGACAGCCATAAACATATAGCCTAACTGACTCATGGTTGAGTAAGCCAAGATACGTTTGATATCGGTTTGAACCAATGCAGCAAAACCAGCCACCAACAAAGTCACAGCACCCGTAATCGAAATGAACATCATCACTTGAGGTGCCATTTCAAATACAGTGAACATACGGCAGCAGAGATATACACCCGCAGTTACCATTGTCGCTGCGTGGATCAATGCAGATACTGGTGTAGGACCAGCCATCGCATCTGCCAACCATGTTTGCAGTGGAATTTGTGCAGATTTACCTGCAGCACCTAGGAACAACATCAATGCTGTCCAGATAGCCATCGATGAACCTTGGGTCAATACTGTAGGCGCCGCAGCAACCACTTCAGCAATGTTTAATGTACCGAACTGTTGGTAGATTAAGAACAATGCAATCAGTAAGAACACATCACCAACACGCGTTACTGTAAATGCTTTGATTGCCGCAAAACCATTTTCTGGGTTTTGGTAGTAGTAACCAATCAGCAAGTACGAGCACAGACCTACGCCCTCCCAACCTAAGAATAACAATGCCAAGTTATCGCCAAGAACCAGCAACAACATGCTTGCAACGAATAGGTTGAAGTAAGAGAAGAAACGTGCAAAGTCTTCTTCACCACGCATGTACCATGAGGCAAAGATATGAATCAGGAAACCTACACCTGTAATCATGCCCATCATCAACAATGATAAGCCGTCTAAGTGCAAGCTAATGCCTGGTGCGAAATCGCCAACTTGGAACCAAGTCCACAAGTGTTGAACTTGTGGCGCAGAACCATTATTAACGAAATCCATCCCCGCAATAAGGGCAAATAAAGCAGATAAACCTACAGCCCCAACGCCAATAATCGCTGCAACTTTCTCAGGTAAATTCTGGCGCCCCGCCGCTAATAACACAAAACCGATTAGCGGGAATAAAACTGTTAAATATAAATAACTCATCCGCGCATCTCACTAGCAGCATCCACATCCAAATGATGGAAGCGATGATAAAACTGAAGGACGATCGCAAGACCGATACAAGCCTCTGCCGCAGCAAGAGTCAAAATCAGAATGAACATGACTTGTCCATCTGGTTGTGCCCATGCGCTACCCGCCAAAACGAATGCCAACGCAGCGGCATTCATCATAATTTCAAGGCTCATTAACATAAATAATAGGTTGCGTCGCACCATTACACCGTAAAAACCCAGTGCAAAAAGAATGGTTGCAACGATCAAACCATGTTCTAAAGGGATGTTGCCCATTATTCTTTGTCCTCTTCTGCACTTGGCTCACGTTTACCTAAGTGGAATGCTGCAACTAGTGCTGCAAGCAATAACATCGCGGCAACTTCTACCAATAATAAGTAGTGAGTAAAGAGTGCTTGACCAACGGCTTTCGGACCAACAATTTCAGTGCCCATTACAGGACCTGCTGTGGTGTAGTCTGAACCTAACATCCAAACCAAAACCAAGCCCATCAGGAAGCTCATAAGTGCTGGATAAGCCCAAGCAGATGATGTTAACCATTTGCGCTCTTGATCAACGGTATGTTGACCAAGATTCAGCATCATCACCACGAACACGAATAACACCATGATCGCGCCAGCATAAACAATAATTTCCAGTGCACCCGCAAATGGTGCACCCACAATCATGAACATCCCTGCAACAGCAAGCAAAGACACGATCAAGCTAAGTAACGCATGTACAGGGTTCGCGTTAGTAACTACACGAACCGTAGAAACGATGGCCACGAGTGCCATCAAATAAAACGGCCACATCATGGTAATAGACTCCGTACATCAACAGGTGCGCTTTCACGTTGCGCCTGACCTTTTTCTTTACCTGTTACAGCCATACCTGTAACACGATAGAAATTGTAGTCTGGGTATTTACCAGGACCTGAGATGAGCAAGTTTTCTTTCTCATATACAAGGTCTTGACGAACGTACTCACCTAATTCGAAATCAGGTGTCATCTGAATTGCAGTGGTTGGACACGCTTCTTCACACATCCCGCAGAAAATACAACGCGAGAAGTTAATACGGAAAAATTCTGGATACCAACGACCATCTTCTTTTTCCGCTTTTTGTAGTGAAATACAGCCAACTGGACACGCAACAGCACATAAGTTACATGCTACACAACGCTCTTCGCCATCTGGGTCGCGCGTCAATACAATACGACCACGGAAACGCGGTGGTACGATTTCTTCAGCTGGTACTTCTGGATATAAAATCGTGTCACGTTTACGCGTCACGTGGCTGAATACCATCCACAATGAACGTACAATTGACCCAACTCCAGCTAGAAACTTATACATTTTGTTCTCCCTGCTGTCTTAGGCCTGATTCATCAGAATCACAGCACCAGTCACAAGTAAGTTGACCAATGCCAATGGCAAGCAAATTTTCCAACCAAAGTTCATTACTTGGTCATAACGTGGACGCATTAAAGAACCACGCGCCAATACAAACATCATTACGAAGAATGCTGTTTTGATAATGAACCAGAATGCTGGTGGAATGAACGAAATCTCAAGGTTGAATGGCGCTAACCAACCACCGAAGAATAAAGTTACGATAAGTGCAGAGATTAAAACGACGTTGACGTATTCCGCAACGAAGAACATCCCCCATTTCATACCGCCATATTCAACGTGGTAACCTTCAGCCAATTCTTGTTCTGCTTCTGGTTGGTCAAATGGATGACGGTGAGTTACCGCAACACCCGCAACCACAAAGATCATGAAGCCTAAGAATTGAGGAATAACAAACCAAACATCACGTTGTGCTTCTACAATTTCACGCATGTTGAATGAGCCTGCAATTGCAACCACACCCATAAGTGAAATACCTAAGAACACTTCGTATGAAATTGTTTGCGCAGCAGAACGTAGACCACCGAGTAATGCATATTTGTTGTTTGAAGCCCAACCACCAAATAACACTGCGTAAACTGCAATACCTGCCATTGCCATAAAGAACAATAAGCCAATGCTCATGTCTGCCACACCCATATACGGGCTAATAGGAATGACCATGAACGACAGGACCGCAGTTGCCATCGCAACTGCTGGTGCTAAACGGAAGGTTAATTTATCCGCAAATTTTGGTGTCCAGTCTTCTTTGAACATGATTTTCAGCATGTCGGCAACAATCTGGAACATACCGCCAGTATCGTGACTGGGAAAC
>OGVK01000131.1_pt1 | contig 10748 bp, 5 predicted proteins | sample 1575721 | NCBI WGS metagenome assembly OGVK01 (sample SAMN07581521, study PRJEB24739) | freshwater metagenome | place: Singapore | collected 2015-01 | reverse complement strand
TTCCCAGTCACGATACGACCGCTCTTCTCTGTCTTTTCCTTCTCGCCATTCTGTGTTATCGCAACAGTCTGCAAGTCCCATTTTTTATCAAACGGTCCGCTGATAGCCCAGTCATGTGGAACAGTCACCTGTTGCCATTTTGTGTTGTCTCGGCTAAACTGCCATTTATTAATGTTAACCTCTCTGCGTACTTGTGCAAAACAGGTAGCGGAGATAAGTAATGATGCTGTAATAAGTTTTATTTTCATTCTTTGAAAACGTTAAGTGTTGATGTAGCTCTTCCTGAGTTGTCAAATACTCCCTTGCTGTAAACTTGCCAACCATTGTAGCATTCAGGTTCCCAATAGAATACGCCAAGACAACCATTAATAGCTTTACATCCAGTAACAACCTTTGTCATAAATGCTTCTGCATTTTCTGAATCCCAAGGCATACCGATTTCTGAAATAACAACTTCGCATCCATATCTATCTTTCAGTGTTTGTATATTGCTTAAACAGTCGTTAGTTTCTGTTTCCCAATCACTGTCGTCAGGATAAAGAGACATTCCGATAACATCCCATTTTGCACCGTTAGCTTTCAAACCATCAAAGAGCCATGTAAAACGACCTAACATGTTACCCTTGTCTACGTGTATGATGACCTGCGCTTTAGGATAAACACTCTTCACGGCATCATAACCAGCATTGATAAGTTGAGCAAAGCTGCTCTGGTCAGTGTCAGAATAAGCACCTTCATTCCATAACATTCCCGTTGGAGTTTCATTACCAACTTGAACCCATTCTACATCGACACCCTTGTCTTTCAAAGTCTGCAATACATCTGTTGTATGTTTTGCTACATCTACCTTAAGTTCTTCCAGATTGTGATTAGTCCATGCAGCAGGTTTAGTCTGATGTCCAGGATCTGCCCAAGAATCGCTATAATGGAAGTCTATCATAACCCTGAATCCTAAAGCTTTTGCACGCAAAGCCTTTGCTAAAACATCTTGCTTGCCGTTCCAACCATCTGTCGGATCAACCCAAACACGTAGTCTGATAGAGTTAACTCCCATTGATCTCAAAAGTTTCAGACATTCAGTTTCTCTACCGTTTGCATCATAGAATTTTGCGCCAGAAGCTTCCATTTGAGTTACCCAACTAACGTCTGCACCTTTTGCGAAACCACTCATGTCATAAGTTGGTGCACTTTCAGCAACTGTTGTATCTGTATCACTGCATGAAGATAATGCAATGATACTGATAATGGTTAGAAATATATATTTTAATTTCATAAATTTATATTTTTAAGAATTCTGCTATTTAGTATAACTCCAAGTCATTGTGTTTAAGTCCACGGTTACTTTTAGAGTAGTTCCATCTGTGAAGTCAGCATTAAACCATAAATGATGCTTTCCATCTGCGCTGTCAAGAGAATACTGGTCTTTAGGATCAGAGCCATACCACACCTTATTCTCTTCATCAACAATTTGGAAGTTTTCCCATTGTTGTGCAGCATACGTACCAGCATACGTACCAGTTCCTGTCTTAGCTAGTGTTGTCAACTTTGTAGAACCGTCTTGTGAGTACATTGCGAGTTCTGCAGGGAGCTTAACTGTTGGAGTATCAGGTGTAACAGTTCCGCTAACAATCTCATAACTGTATTGTGCATGACTGTTGATATACATTTTAATAGTGTAAACGCCAGCCTTTGCTATTGTTGTGTCTGGAAGATTAAAAGTCTTTGCTACAGATGAAGAAACACGTGTGGTTGAATTATATTCATTTGCTGTTGCTGTTCCACTAATATTTGTGTTGTCAGCGGTTGTCGTAATCTGAGCAGTCCATACCCCCTTCTTACTATCATACGTAAAATCACTACCATTTATTGTGACTTTGGTGATATTTGCGGCACTCCATACGTCATTCTTTGTATCAACAGTAACAAACCAATGTCCGCTACCATCCGCAAACCAGCAGTTCCATGCGTCGCTAGCCTTAGATAGTTCAAACTCATGGCCACTAACGTTGTAGTTACCCCATGTAGTACCATCATTCTCTACAAACCAACAGTTATACCAACCCGCAGCTTTCATGTAGCCAGTGTAAACTCCGTTTTCAGAGTCACTGTAAAGGCGAGCTACAGTATCAGTCTTTTCCTTGCTTAATACACTGACAAAGTTCATGTGGATAGTAAATGGAGTTACGTTAACCTTTTCTACATTACTGTATGCAGGGTCCATATTGTTACCTTCTACGCTTTTTATGCGAAAATACAAAGGAGCCGAAATATCGGCACTCAGTCCTAAGTCTTTAGCAATAGAATTGAGGTCATCTCCCTTGTAAGCTTTTGAAGGAGAAATTACAGTACTCTCGTTAACCTTTCCGCTGAAATCCTCATTAGCTGATATTTGCAGATAAGTTTTTAACACTCCGTCTGGAGCAGTCTTCGATGAATCAGAAGAAAGCAGAGTAGCATTGTTCCATTCAAGAGACAATACAAGTTTCTTGCTATTGGCTATTGACAGTACCACGTCATTTGTTGTAGCTGTAAGTTCAGAACCTCCAAACCCGTTAAGGTATATAAGGTCACCGTCCTTATTACAACTGCTAAGCATTGTAACAGTTGTAAGTAGCAACATTATGTTGTATAATATCTTTTTCATTTAATTGCTGTATTAATAGTTCTCGTTGTATAGATTTGGATTAGCGGTGAGCTCGGTATTTGGTATAGGGTAGATGTTATACTTATTGTCTACAGCCATACCGTCTTTAGTGCCACCTTTCCACTGCCAAAGATATTTTGAAGTGGTAAACTCTCCAAAGCGAATTAAGTCTGTACGACGTTCACTCTCAAGATATAGTTCACGTGCGCGCTCGTTGATGATGTAATCAAGAGACAACTGGCTTTGTTTTAAATCACCGTCAGAATTACCATAAGCACGTTCGCGCAAAGCATTTACATACTTTAAAGCCTGATCATAGCTTCCGCCATTGCCACCTCTTAATACCGCCTCTGCATACATTAGATATACATCTGCGAGAACGAACATTGGATAATCTGTATCTACACCACCATCGGCAGTATTAGAAGCAGTTTGTCCAGCATCGGTAAGGTTAGTCCATTTTGTCATGAAGTAGCCTTGCGATTGGTTCGTAATATCATCTAGATACTGAGTTTGGTTTTTCGTGAAGAATTTAGCACGATTGTCGCCAGCTTCAAATTTGGCAGGCAATTCGCCTCTTGAGCGGAACATGCCCCATGCAGATTTCACACCATAATCAGCAACATTAAGATCTGTTGATGTATTTCCTAATTCACCGCAGATGATATATGTGGTAGAACCCCAAGATACCGTCTTTTGTGCATCAACAGGCAATGCGAAGATAATCTCGTTTGTACGCTTGTCGTTATCAGCATTAAATAGTTTAGAGTAATCACTTTCCAAAGTATATCCTTGTGCGATTGCGTTATTACATGCATCAATACACTCTGTATATTTGGCCTGACCAGTATATACCTCATAGTTTAGATACAGTTTTGCAAGCAAAGTATATGCTGCACCTTGTGAAGCACGTCCGTAAGGACATTCTGAAGCAGGATACATATCAGTTACTGCAGATTTCAGTTCACTCTCAATGTAAGCCGCTGTCTGTTCAGGAGTATAACGTGGAGGTGTAAAACTTCCTACAGGGTCATTCTCGTCAACGAATGGTATATAGCGGAACAAATCAAGTGCATGATAATAGAACAGTGCGCGCATGAATCGAGCTTCTGCACGATAATGGCGCAGTTGTTTCTGATCGTCATCACTGAATGTGCTGATTTTCTTATCCGTACAGTTGCGTAGGAACTCATTGCATAACGTGATATTATAGTATATACGATAATACATGTCAGAAACCCAAGGGTCGTTGGCATCCCATTGCAGATAAGTAATGCCTGAAGTTTTATCACCAGACAACCATGTAGATGCTATCTCATCAGTGCCACATTCCTGTAAATTGAAGTAGCATCTCATGTAGTCATATCCCATGTTAGAGCTTAGGTCAGAATTTTGACCGCCCTTACCTTGTCCGGTTGTCACCATTGACGTATAAATCTTTCCAAGAACAGATTGATAATTATCTACAGAGGTATACACCTGTGCTGATGTCGTTTCTGTATGTGGGTACTGGTCTAGATCGGATGTGCAAGATGCCATTGGCATTGTCAAAGCAGCCAGTGCCAGTATATTGATTGCTATTTTTTTAGATTTCATAATTTTAGGTTTTTAGAATTGAAGACCAATGCTAAGTGAATAAGTGCGTGGGCGTGGATAGAAAGAATTATCCATTCCGTTTGGTACCTCAGGGTCTACACCTGTATATTTTGTTATTGTGAATACATTCTGAACCAATGCAGACAATGTGAGTCCAGAAATATACCTTCCTACATGGCCGAAATCATAGCTCAAACTAAGATTATCCAGTTTCAAGAATGATGCGTTCTCTACATAATAGTCTGAAAGATATTGACGAGTTTGGAAACCAGTCTTTACGTAACTGTTGTTGAGGTTATTCAATTGGAATGAGTTGTAGCTCACTGTTTCCCATGCGCCTGTACTCATAGCCATTCCGTTATAAACATAATTGCCGATGTTTGCGCGGAAACTTGCGCTTAATGTGAACTTCTTGTAACGTAAAGATGAGCTGAGTCCCATGATGTAATCAGGTGCAGGAGACTTATAATGATACAAGTCAGAAGAGTTTATCTGACCGTCGTGATTCAAATCGGCGTATGCACCTTCAATAGGCTTACCGGTTTTTTCATCATAAAGCTGATGATAAACGTAGAACATGTATGGCTCATAACCCTCTGTCAATACCTGGAACTGATAAGAGTCAATGCTTGGGCCTACAAGTACGTTGGTTGCAGTGCTTCCCTTAACCAAAGAGAGGTTCTTAACCTTCATTTTCTGCCATGTAAAGTTGTAACTCAAATTCCAATCCCAGTCCTTTGTTTTGATAGGATTGGCGTTAAGAGAGAATTCAATACCGTGACTGTCTACGTTACCCACATTCGTAAGAATATTCTTTGCGAAGTTTGTTCCTGCTGCTGAAGGCACTGTTGCCAAAAGGTCTTTTGTCTTTCTTGTGTAGTAGTCAAAACTACCAGAAAGGCGATTGTCGAGGAATCCGAAATCAAGTCCGAAATCCCATGATGTTGTTGTTTCCCATTTAAGATTTGAAACGTATGCCTCTGGACGGTATGTGTATATATACTGTCCGTTAATAAGTGCCTGTGCACCGTCAACGCTCTGTGTGTATATAGGCAGATAGTTATAGTTTCCTATACCGTCTTGCTGACCTGTAACACCATAGCTTGCGCGGAGTTTAAGATTGTTGAGCACTTTGTTATCCTTTAACCAATTTTCCTGAGTCAGTGTCCATCCTAAAGCAATAGATGGGAATGTTCCCCAGCGTGTGTCTGGAGAGAAGCGTGATGTGCCGTCACGGCGCATTGTTGCTGTAAGAAGATATTTTCCGTCATAAGTATAGTTCAGACGGCCATAGTAAGAAAGCAATGTGTGACGATAGTCGCTAGCTTTTATCTGTGAAAGAATATCGCCCTTAGCATCTAATGTTGCATAAGCAGGGGTTGTACTCTTCCAGTATTGGTAGTCATAACCTGCTGTAGCCTCTACGTTGCTCTTTATGTCTTCAAAGTACTTACTATAGTTTGCATAAAGTGTGAGAAGACGGTTTGTGTTTTTCTGTGGACCATAACCGTAGTCAAGTCCGTAAGTTGAATAATTTGAAGCAGCCTCTAATGGTACATATACTGTTCCCTTACCTTCAGAGATATCAGTACCCATTGTTGCGTGCAATTTCATGTCTGGGAAGAAATGGAGCTTATAATCGAGGTCAACACTTCCGATGAAGCGCTTGACCGTACTTTTTGATGTGTTTTCATTTACAAGACCTAACGGATTTCTTACACCACCATTTACTGGTAGTCCTGATGCATCAAGAGATTCATAATATCCGCCATAAGTCTGATTGCTCATGTAGATAGGTTGTGTAGGGTTGAATGTCGCTGCAGCCCATATAGCGTTGCTATTATAGAATTGGTTGTTGTTGTATGTGCCCTTTGCGTTTACAGTTACTTTCAAATGATCTTGAAAGAAACTAGGACTCAGTACGACATTTCCTGTCCAACGACCTGCATTGTCATTCTTTACCAATCCGTTTTGGTTCATATATCCAGTTGAAACTCGGAATGGCAGAAAACCAATCTTTCCGCTTAAACTCAAGTTGTTGTCTGTGCCGGATGCTGTGTGATATACTTGGTCATTCCAATCTGTATCAGCATCACCAAGAAGCGCCTGCTGGGCTGTTGTTCCCTGTGACTTTATGGTGTTTACAAAATCGTTGCGACTCATCATGTCGATAAGTTTTGTGCGAGTTTGCATGCTGTTTGTTGTATTAAAAGCAATTTTTAGCTTACCTTCAGCACCTTTCTTTGTTGTGATGATGATAACGCCGTTTGACGCACGTGAACCATATATAGCAGTAGAAGAGGCATCCTTTAATACAGTTATGCTCTCAATGTCGTTAGGATTTATCATACTTAGGAAATTACTTGAATTTCCAGATATACCACCTTGCTCCAATGGCACACCGTCAAGAACGATAAGTGGGTCGTTACTTGCATTCAATGATGCACCACCACGAATACGGATAGTGCTTCCTGCTGTTGCAGAACCGCTGTTTGACATTATCTGTACACCCGAAATCTTACCGTTGATAAGTTGTTCAGGACTGCTTACCATACCCTTGTTGAAGTCTTTAGACTGAACTGTTGACACACTACCGGTAAGGTCGCTTCTGCGTGCAGTACCATAGCCGATTACCACAACCTCGTTAAGAGATTTTTGGTCACTATGCATTTTAATAGCAATTGTGTTGCCGGTGATAGTTACGTGTTGTGAAACATATCCCACGTAACTTACAGTAAGTGTCTTTGTATTTTGAGGTATGATAACCTTGAAGTTTCCGTCAAGATCTGTTACAGCTCCGCCGGTTGTATTGCCAGGAAGCATAACGGTAGCGCCGATAAGCGGTTCGCCATCGCTAGCGTCAGTAACGTTACCTGTAATAGTTCTGTTTTGTGCTGCTGCTGATAAAGACATGCTAAGCAACACTCCCATAATAAAGATGACAATCCTTATTCGGGATAGATTTAGAAGGTTACTCATTGTTTTTTAATTAATAGGCTTAAATGATTTGTATTTAAATTCTACGGCGACAAAGTTAGTTCCAATAAAATAGGGCAAAGAACACAAAATAGACAAATAAAACTACATATTAGACAAATATTCTTAATCGAATAACAAAAAAGACATCTATTGGTCTAAAATATGTATCTTTGCCATATTATAGATAGTCAACGACAACCATAACATTATGAAAACCATATATCAGACACTGTTAATAAGTATTGTGCTGCTGTTGAGCTGTATAAGTGGTCATGCCGTACCATTTAGGTTTGACAATATGCATATTGACGGTACTTCTACCATTTGTAGTTTCACTCAGGATGAGAGTGGAATGATGTGGCTTGGAACTGAAAATGGACTTTATAGTTATGATGGATATAATTTCTATCCGCATTTTGATAGAAGGGATATCACGAATTCACGCGTTCATTCTTTGTGCATGAACCATGGAATGATATATATGGGAACTGAAAATGGACTCATGATTTATGATGTTCACAATGGCAGATATGTAGAAAAAGCTAGAAAAGGGCCACATGATATACGTTCGATGCTGATGCTCAACGATAGAATGTTGCTCGGAACGTCCCGTGGACTCTATATTAAAAAGGGGAATAACATAAGATATGCTTCTGAATACGGTATCAGTCAGACAGTTTATTCTATGCTTAACACGCACTGGGGACAACTCATTGGTACGATAAATGGTCTTTATGTCATCAGAGGCAGTCATGCTCGCCGAATCATGATTGGTGCAGGAAGGCAACCGCTTGTAAATGCGATTATTGCAGATAAGCATCATAATATATGGGTGGGAACTGAAGGTGCATTGTATAGTTGGAATGGACACAACTTCATACCTGTTCTTCCTTTAATGGGAAATTCGGTGAAAACGCTAACTTTTGATGCTCATAACAATCTACTGGCAGGAACTGATAATGGCTTGTATGTGATATCGCCAAATGGTATGGTGTCACGCATTATACATGATGCTCGCTCGCAGGAATCACTTGCTAATAATATCGTGTGGTCACTCTATCGTGATCGATTCAACAATATATGGATTGGCACTGATAATGGTATGTCAATGTTGTCAGGATTGTCTTTCTATAGTTATACTCCTCTTGCTGATATCACGCAAAGTGGAGACGGCAACTGCCTGCATTATATTTATCGTGACACAAGGGGAACCATGTGGATGGGGGGCACCGACGGATTGTTGAGATATGATAATTATAATGGCATTTATGCAAATATGTCATGGTTTAGACAGAATTCTCCAATAACGCCACTTTCTCACAACCGTATACGTAGTATCTATGAGGATGCCGACGGTGATATTTGGGTTGCAACAGATCATGGCATTAACTGGTATGATAGAAAAAGTGGACAGTTTCGAAACTTCATTATATCCGATAAAACCGGACGTTATTCCACAGCATGGGCCTATGATTTAGTTCTTGATAGTCGCAAGCGGTTATGGGTTGCTGCCTATATGGGAGGCGTGTTTGTGATTGATAAACGCAAACTTCTATATTCTCATGGCACCGTCATTGCCGATCATCATATCGCTGATGGGAAAGGTAAGCTATTCAACATACATGTCGGACAACTGAATATTGATGCTAAAGGAAATATCTGGGCTTTAGTCTATAGTAATGGGCTGGCTTGTATAAATCCTGTTACATTCAAAGTTCGTTCGGTGATGCCGCAACGTAGTATCAGTTATATGATGGCAGACAGTCATGGACGTATCTGGGCTGGATATGATGGCGGTGTAACGATGATAAATCCTAATACAGGCAAGACCACCGATCATGGCTTTACAGATGGTTTTACTTCTGATCGTGTTGTGTCTATGGTTGATGCTGGCGGTCAGATATGGGCACTTGGTGGTCAGACTTGCCGTATCATCAATATGAATGGAAACGACCGACATTTCCGCATCCCTGGTATCACGGCTCTCACTGCAAGTTACTCTCCACGCGACCGTATGGTCTACATTGGTGGCAATGACGGCTTCGTTAGCGTTGCACCTTCTGTGTTCTCTGGAAAGGTGAAGACTCATAAACTAATGCTTACTTCATTGCTCGTTAACGGACATGAATATGTAAACGACGAATGTGATATACGCTTTGCTGACGAAGTAAAATTGAAATGCAATGAGAATAATATTTCATTTCACCTTTCAGACATGCCTTATAATAATAGTCCACAAGCTATTTATGTCTACAAACTAGAAGGCAGTGATAACGATTGGAGAAATCTTGATAGCAGAAATGGTGAAATACAATATAATGCACTGGAATATGGTAACTACAGACTGCTGGTCAAGAATATCGACAATGCTTCTGACGATGCTTTTGTGTATAGTCTTGATGTCAGAATTTCTCCACCTTGGTATCTTTCCATTTGGGCTAAGATATTCTATGTAATTCTTATTATCGCACTTTTGCGCTGGATAATGAACTTCTATGCTGTTAAGAAAAACCTGAAACTTGAACGCATTGCACGTCAACGCATCATGGAGCAAGCTCAGGCTCGTACTCGTTTCTTTGCTCACTTGAGCAGTGAACTTAAAATTCCTTTGGCAAGGATTCTTTCGCCTGTATATAATCTACTTGCTTCTGATAATACAAAGAATTCTGAACTGGAGGATATACGTAACGGTGCATCTATTCTTAACAGACTTATCTACAAGTCTCTTGATGTAGATAGTGATGATCGTGAAACGATAAAACCACAGATTGTCACTATTGATGCCGTGAGCTATCTTAAATATGTGGCAGCTGATATCCGTAGAAGATGTCATGGCGGTATGCGTGTAGACAGTGATGTGACGATGCTTTATATTGATGTAGATGTTGTACGCTGGGATATCGTGTTGAATGCGCTTCTTGAGTTTGTTCAGCGGCATTCTGATAATGATTCCGAAAGTGTTATCACATTGCGTAGCGACGTAGAAAAACAGTTGCTTTCTATTTCGGTATCAAACCGCACTATGCACATCAACGAGGCAGAACGACAGTTTATATTCGAGAAATACAATCCTGGGAGTAACGATGCCGAAAACGTGTCTTCGGGGCTCTTCATGGTAAAGAAATATATTGAGTCTGGTAAAGGTTCTGTTTCTTTTGACCGTAATTCAGTAGGAACTTGGGTCTTCAGAACACATTTTCCACTTGATAGAAAGGCAGCTCATTCCATAAACAGTGGTGAACAGGAACCAGCTGATAAATTGTTTGCTAAGGCTGTAGCTGTTATTGAGGCGCATATCAGCGATTCAGAGTTCAACGTTACTAGTCTGCAAAATGAATTAGGAGTTGGAAACAAATTGCTTTATCGTCGCATCAAACAAATAACCGGTATGACTCCAGTTGAATACATTCGTGACATAAGAATGAAGAAAGCCGCACTGTTTATCGTGACTGGGAAACAGATCGGAAGAGCACACGTCTGAACTCCAGTCACCTGAAGCTATCTCGTATGCCGTCTTCTGCTTGAAAAA
>OGVK01000130.1_pt1 | contig 10759 bp, 5 predicted proteins | sample 1575721 | NCBI WGS metagenome assembly OGVK01 (sample SAMN07581521, study PRJEB24739) | freshwater metagenome | place: Singapore | collected 2015-01 | reverse complement strand
GTTTCCCAGTCACGATAAGCGTATTCAGACATTTTCTTCATCATATTCTCACCCATTTTCAATAGTCTTTTATCATAAACTAGATACCTTGTCAAATTATACTTGCAATTCATCTCACCGCCTATAGAGGTGGGAGACTTCTTGCAAGGTCAGTTAAAATAAAAATGTCTTATTGAATATCATAACTATATTATAACATATAATAATGTTATTGTCAACCCCACCCATAAAAAAAATAAGTGGCTATACAAAAGTATAGCCACTAGTATATAACATCTTAATCGTAGAATTCGACAGCCGACGCCCCGAAATGACTAGCAGAAAAGCTGATGGCGTTAGAAGAAACTAACGCAAAAAGGCCGTTCGCCCCACCATCCCTAGCGCTACCGCCGAGAGAGACCGTACTGAGTCCTGCCGCTGACCAGCAACAGTCGTTGCTGGGCGTTGGACTCCCAACTGATGTCGGGAAAATCATATAGTCATATGTTGTATCATATGCTAATGTCTTGATAGCAGAATTACTAGCTCCTGCTACTACAGATGTAGCCAATTTTGTATATGTTGATAAATCTGATGTTGATGCTGGGTCTGCTGTCATACTCATTACATCTTTTACATACACATTGTAATTGTATGTATACAGCCCATCCATAAATTTCCACATATCTCCATAGAAGCTTTCAATTCCCATAGTCAATACAGCTTCATTTGCTGTCTTAACTGTAGCTGAACCATCTACTCCCAATACTCCATCTGCTCCGCCTGTTGTATGTGTAGTGTTACCACTATTCCATCCTGAACCTACTGTTGCCTGTAAATCCATATTAGCATATTTTACAAGCATTAGCATTGCCGCTCCGCAATATGATGGATAATCTAGCACATACAAACCTTTTGCTTTTAGATTTGTTCTAAAAGTATTTAAAGTGGTACTTACTATTGGTGCAATTCCTGTCTGACTTACATATCCTGTTCCGATTGGATACTTAGAAATAGCACAATGATTATACATCTTACCGCCATGCCAAAACATAGGATTAATAGAAAATCCTGTCTGCATTTGTGGTGAAACTATATATTCATTTTCGCTTGTTCTTCTGTAGTAGCTGGCAGTAAATTCAATCATTCTATCGCCAGTTTTTGCTGATACTAATGAACTCCATTTTGCATCATCTGAGTATGCTAGTGTTTCTCTTGCCCCGCTTGTAGAATTATACTGTCTGATTACTTCTTTTGTTTTAAAAGGAAGTATATTCTTAAAATCATCTGTTCCAGCAGTAGTAGCTGTAGATGGTGTCCAATTTAAATTAGCCGCATCATACGTTCTTACCCCTGCTGAATTTGTTCCATCAAATTTAACTCCATACTTAGGAATTCCTGTTACCCCAATACTAGATTTAATTGCATCTGGCAGGATTGATGAATCAAAATTACCCATACAAAATCCCATTAATCAACTCTCCTTCTGATAGCCCCAAATTTCTCCTGTTGAGGGCTTCATAAATAAACAATGGCTAAATGAACTTACATCTATATAGTCTGTGGGCATTTTAGTATAATCTGTATCCCACAATACTGTATCTATTATTAGAATATCATCTACTATCATATTATATCCTGTAGCATATGTATTTTCATTGCCCAAAAATAGATAACTATCTGATAATAGATTTAAAGTAGATGTATTAGCCGTTAAAGAACCTATTGTTGTTCCATTTATCCTCATATAGGTATTACCGTCTGTTGACCTAGTAATATCATAATGATTCCAATCTGTTAGTGTTATTGTTGAGGGTATACTTACTGATAGTATATTTGTACTAGTACCGTCATAAGCAAACACAAATTTATTGGGGTATACTGTATCAGTTATTGCCCCAGCTTGTGCCTTTGCCCAAAAAGTTATAGTAAATATATCTGAAAATTTAAGACTATAGTCTGTTGCTGTCTTATTGCTATACAAATAACTATTTCTGGTAAAAAGACCACTATTATATAAATCATTGGTAAATACAGCATTACTTGTACTTACCGCCACATTAACCCAATCTATATTACTATTTAATAAATCGGTAGGAATATTTGGTTTCTTTATTCTTGTGCATAATTTTGACAATTATTCCACCGTCCAATCTGTAACTGATTTTAAGGAAGTATTAAAATTCATAGTAACAAATGTACTAACATAACCATCTGCTACACCACTTATGGTTATTGGCTTTGATGACTCCTTAGTTACATTTATCTTATTTATTAAGTGCATTGTCCCATTTGATTTTACACTCGTATCTTTGTTATTTCCAAATTCTACATACATACTATTTTCCGCTGACTCCCCATCAATTAAGAAATCACCAGAATCGCTGTTATCAAATCCATTTTCAGTCACTACCTTGCTTGTTGCACCAGCAGTAAACTTTAATACATCTGGTGTTGCTCTACAGAATGTTGATGTATATGGAACTACTAATTCTACAGTTTTTGGAGCTGTTACACCTATTTTTGTTACCTGACTATATGCTGTTGAATCTGTAACTGTCTGATTTAGCTCTGTCCAATTAAGTATATCATTAGTAAAAGATGCAGTAGATGTGTGAGCTGTCTTACAACAATATAGCTTATCATTATATATTACAATATCTTCCACACTGTATGGATTATCTGTTTTCCATGCTGTGATTTTACTACTAGCACTTGATAATAAAATCCAGTTATCATTAACAAATGTATCACCGCTAGTATGAGCTGTTTTACATACATATATAGATGAACCATCATATACACATACGCCTATGGAATAAAATGTTTCCGCTTTCCATGCTGGTAGTGCTGAATACACTAATTGCCAATCAGCTATATCTGGCTGTAATGTTGTGGAACTTTTATGCGCTATAGTGCATCTATATAAGGTATTGTTATACACCATTAAATCATCAACTGAGTAATCTTTAGAAGCTTTCCAGTCCTTTATGCCATCAAATACGCTTGATAATAATGTCCAGTTTGTATCTGTAAAAGTAGAATCCGTATTAGCTGTTTTACATTTATAAATCTTTCCATCATTAATTACTAAATGGTCTACTGGATAATAAACATCTTTTTCCCAGTCTTTTATATTTGCATCTAATAGTTTCCAGAAAGTTATATCTGCTGAAAAACTAGCGGAAGATGTATTTGTTGTTGTACAAATATACAGTACGTTAGCGTATGTTATTATCTCCCCAGAAAAGTATATTGTTCCTGATTTCCAGTCTGAAACACTTGTATTTAACTCTAGTGACCAATTAGCTATAGTGAATGTCGTTCCGCTTGTATGTGCTGTTTTACACTTAAATAATCTATTGTTGTATACTACTATGTCTCCTACTAAATATTCTGTATTTACTGACCAATCATCTAACTGCTTATTTGTAAGTCTAGTCATATTTGTGTCAGCAAAAGTAGTTGTACTTGTGAATGTTGTATTTACTATATATAATAAATTATCATGAAGTATTAACTGGTTTTGATAATACTTTGTGTTACTATCCCAATTATATACCCCTTCTGACATAATGTCAAGGTTAGTTGCATCAAAAGATGTAGAACTAGTAAATACTGCATTTACTCTATATAATCTATTATTATATACTAACATATCATCTATAGAGTAATCATGATTTGAAGTCCAATTATCTATTGTTGATTTTGATACTTCCACCCATACTGTACTTGATGATATTACTGTTTTAAATGTACTGCCATCTATATGTGATATAGAACATTTGTATATCTTATTGTCATTTATTACTAATGTTCCTGATGGGTAATATTTATCTGCTACCCATGGTGAAATACTAGCATATACTTTGTCCCATTTTGCTATATCTTCTTGAAAGTTATTTTCGCTACTTGTGTGTTTAATCTTAGATTTATATAAGATACCATTTATAGTAACAAGCTGGTTAGCTTCATAATCTGTTGATATTTCCCACTCACTAGCTCCGCCAGCTCCACCTATTAATTGCCAGTCGGCTACATCTGTATCAAAAGAAGCACTAGAGGTATTGTCCTTAATACATTTATATAGCTTGCCATCGTAAGTAATCATATTACCTACTTTATATGAAGTTGATGGACTCCAATCTGTTACACCAACATCTTTTGCTGTCTCAACTGAAATAGGAATCCATTTCTTACTATCAAAAGTAGTTGTGCTTGTATGATTTAGTCTACACTTATATAGAGTGCTATTATATGTAACAGCTCTGCCCATTGGATAATATTTTACGCTCTGCCAGTCCTCTATATTTGATACTTTAACACCATCAATGTTTAACTGCTTGTGAAATAATGCAAGTAAGTTTTTATCTATCAAATTTTTTAAATTAATTGTCACTACTATCACTCCTCGTTAAACATATTAAGTATGTCGGCTTCTGTAGCTAACCCGCCGTTTGAATCAATATTAATATCCTCATTCTTATTCCAGTCTACAAGATAATTCCCTGTTCCTGTTATTGTTAAATCAAGTTCATTGTTATTGACATAGGATGACGAAAATTCATTTGTATCTACCCAATGCTCTTTTATAGTTTCGTTATCCTTCACAGTATCTATAGTTGCTACGTCTGATAAATATGTTATATCAAGTACAAAAGCTATTGCTGATTTATCCGTAGAAAATTTTGTTTTCTGCATTTGATAAGCCGCTAATGTCTGTATAGACTCAAAAGAAGATAGTGCTTTATCTGCTGTTGTTGCATCTACTGTAGGCCATGTATTACCACTGTATATAAAGTAAGTTGATAAATCATTTGTTAATGCATACTTTATTACCCCACTACCAGATACAGTATATGTTGTTGACCATGTTCCATAAGTATTTACCAAACTATCATCATTCAATGCTTTAGGAGTTAATAGCAACGGTTTAGGTATTGCCTGTATAGCATAAGTAGCTTCTTTGTCTGTACTATAGTTTATTATACTAAATATTGATAATGTTGTCAACTCTGATTTATATGCATCTCTTGTCACTTTGTTTAATAATGTTGGTATGTCTGTTTCTGATGCATAATCAGCTGATAATACTACCATTGCATCTGTACTGTCTATTCCGTATAATTTATTATCTTTTAAATAAGCCGTTTTACCAATATACTCTATGGATGTCTCTGGTGTAAAATCAATAGTATGTTTACAGTAGTTATACACTTTTAGTTCATCTATGTAATCTACCTTAGCATTACCTATTGCAATATATCTTTCATACCCAGTTGATACGTTTATATCTGTCTGTATTATAGTATCTTTTAATACTCCATTAACAAAGAAAAATACATTATTTGAGTTTCTTGATATCTCATAGTGTACATACTCACCACTTGTAAAATAACCTGTATCTGATGATGTTATTGTTTTTACAGAGCTACCAGCACCTAATGAAGTAGAACCAAACCATATTCCACTTGTATTTCCGCCTGTCAATGATGTTCCTATTGCTACAATTCTTCCACTGGTATCCCCAGCAGTAATAGATGATTGCTTCATCCAAAATGATATGGTAAATTCCCCTGCTGGATTAAACCCATCTATACTTTTTGACATAGGTTCAACTGTACTTAAATCTATACATCCCTTGCCAAATTTTTTATTGGTTGTATCATATGGTGTTACTGTGCTTGAGGGTGCAGTAAGATTCCAATACCCACTTATTTCATCAGCCACTAAATACTTGCTAAATTCATCATCAAAATGGCATAAAGCTAACAGATTTGAACCTCCTCTGTTAACTCCTTCAAATGATTTATATTTAGTTAAATCTATTTCTTCTGTAGTTGTTAAATAATTTTCTGATGTTAACCCCTCAGAGGTAGATGTTAATTTATACAATGTTTTTGGTTTTATCGCCATATTAAACTACCTCCGTATATGTAGAATCATAACTGTAATTATCACTATTAACTAATGCCTTTACCACATCATTTACACTAGCCACGCTTACATATTTCTTTACCTGTGGGCTACTATAGAAAATATCCGTATAGGGTATTACTGGTATATTGTATGTAGTATTGGCTGTAGTATTTACTATATATTTTTTTGTAGAACCGTCTATTCTAATCCATTTTCCAGCTTTATAATCAGTTAAAAAATCTGATGATGATGAAGTATGCGCCGATACTGCTCTTAAAACTGCTCCATCAAACAATACTACATCACTTTGTTTATACTCATATGATGATTTCCAATCTGGTATATTAATGTGTCCACTAACTAGTATGTCAAATTTAGTTTCATCAAATGATGTTCCACTTGTATGAGCTGTTTTGCATCTGTATATAGCATTATCATAGGCTATAACATCATTTACTTGATATAAGCTACTAGCTGTCCATGACGGTACTAATGTTTTGCTTATCTCTACCCATTTGCCGATCTCTGTAGTAAATGATGTACTAGATGTATTATCAGCTGTGCACTTCCATAGTCTATTGTCCCATAAGGTTAAATCGCCTGTTTTATAATAAGTTGAAGCTTTCCACTCGGCTATATTACATGATGATAACTCTACCCAATCTGCTATATCTGTGGCGAATAGTGAAGAACTTGTATGTGCTGTAGTACATCTGTATAATCTATTGTCATTGATTACAATATTTCCTACTACATATCCTTTTCCACTTGTCCATATAGTAATTTCATTTATAGTAGGAGATAACTCTTCCCAATCTGCTATATCTGTTTCAAACTTAGCTGATGACGTATTGGCTGTATTACATCTATATATTTTTGCATCGTTAGCAACTAAATCGCCTACAGCATATGCTTTATTTGCTACCCAATCATCTATGTGTGTTATACTAGCTGACACTTCTTGCCAATCAGCTGAGTCTTTAGCAAAATCTGTTGTTGATGTGTTTGATACAATACATTTATATAGCTTATTATTTGCTATTACCACATCACCTATTGTGTATGCAGTATTAGTTGCCCACTCTTCTACTCCACCACTTGTAAGCTTTTCCCAGTTAGTCATAGTGAAAGTAGCATCACTGTTAGCTGTTATGCACTCATATAGTTTATTTGAATGTATAACTACTTGCCCTACTTCATATGTAGTATTTTCTGCCCAGTCTCTAATATATGCATTAGGTGTATGGTATACCTTCCAGTCTGCTCTATCAGCTGTAAAAGTAGTTGATGTATGTGTTGTTACACATTCATATATTACATTATTATTTGATACCAATACTCCGCTAATGTAATATTTTCCTGTACTCCACTTTTGTATATTTGCTGTCACAAATTCCCAGCTACTTGAATCAGTAGCAAAGTCTTTAGCTGACAAATGTTTTGATGTAGCTCTATATAAAGTACCATCATTTAATACTAATTGTCCTAGCTGATATGTCTTATTTGTTTCCCATGTTGATATTCCACCAGCTCCACCAATCAATACCCAATTAGCATCTGTAAATGTTGTGTCATTATTTGCTGTTACACATTTGTATATCAAGTTATCATAAACTACTGTATCATTTACATTATAGAATATGGATGATGACCACATTCTTATACTAGAGTCTATTTCTAACCATTTACTATAATCTTTATCAAATGTAGTTGCTGTATGGTCTGTTTTACATCTATATAAACATGAGCCATATATAACACAGTCTCCTCTAACATAAGAGGTTCCACCCAACCATACATTGATTGGACTACCGTCACCTGTGCCACCTATTTCCTTTATTATCCATTCAACTGTGCCATCTGTAACTCTTGAACCAGTAACATTTATTTTTGGTTCAGTTGATGAACTAGTACCCGCCACGGTACATTTTGCGTACTGACTACCTAGTAATGAAGGATATCTTACGACATCCCCCTCAACATAATTGGTATTTTCAACCCACTCTTGCCAATGCATTGCTGTCTTTAAATGCATTATTCCCAAAACCTTTAAGTCTAAATCATCAAGAGATTTATTAAATGCTTCATCGGCAAATTGCAAGTCTGGGTCTACTCTAAGAATATTGAGTTCTTTAGTATATGTTGTAGCCAAAAATATCTCACTCCTCTACGGTTATTTCTGACCAACTTCCGCTACTGTTGTATCTGAAATACTGTTCTGTATTATTTGTCTTTGAATTATAGAACATCTTTAATATGTACCTATCATCCATTTTTTCCTCATACAATATTGCCTTACCATCTGAGTCCCTACCAACTATTCTATAATAGGTCGGAGTTAAATTATATTTAACTCCGTCTCTACCCATTATAATACCACTATCAGGGGTATATACTTCTGTTCCATCTGGGTTAACTGTTGTTGTATACGAATATGTAGCTATAAGTGGGCATAACTCATACATTATTGTTCTTGACACATTGTAATGGGACTCTTCAACTATAATGTAATTTGAATCTACCATATTGTCTGCCAAAGCCTGTGCTTGGGCTTTAGTCCTTACTATCTCTACCATTACTGGCACTACTAAATCAATCTGCTTTTGGTACATTTGATTAGAATACAACTTTTTATCATTATCATATGTACCAATTTCTAAATTGAATACATTTGTATCATGAACGTCAAAATCATTGCATATGTTTCCCCACGATAATACGAAGTTATCCTTTTCATAAGCATCATAGAAGTATTCTTTAGTTTTATCTCCTAATGTAGCTCTAACAACATTTTTAGTGTTGGTATTTGCTACAATATCTATTCCTCTATATGTAGTATCAGTTTGAGTCACAATCTTGTATGTCTTAAACTTATCTCTTTGATTAAATTTAAATCTTAAATCATTAGACAATGTTTTCGTGTTATCATACAAATATACAGTATTATCGCCGCAATCAGCACCAAATTTCAGATTAGCCATAACACTGGGTTGTTCAGCTCTACGGGTAGTAGTCATATTATATGCAGTAGTTTCGTCTAAATCTGATTGCTTATCAGTAGATTCAGTTGTTATGCACAAAGACTCTGTAGTAGTTTTACCTTCTTCAACATCCATTGAATCCCCCGTTATATTCAGCATATTATCCATCAAATAGATTATTGAACTACTGGTATGAATAACTGGTATTGTATCGTATATTCCTCTTATTATGCCCTCTATACTGTAATTGCCATTAGGCATTTTTACTATATTATTATATGACACAATTTCATTATCTATTATCGCTATGTTTCTTCCTGTAGTATTGTTGTATAGTTCTGGCTTTTTATTTATTAGTTCTATTCTATCATCAAATAATGGTACGGAGCCTAGCTCTTTTACTTCAAATTTATCGTCTGATATGTAATTAGCATCTGTTCCGTACACCATTCTTGCTCCTGCTGTCCAGTTTGATGACTTAGCACTAATATAATATGAGCCATCCTTATTTCTCCACACATCCCAATACACTGAATAAGCACTAGGGTTTACTGCCATTGCATAAACAAACGTATTCAAAGTATTATTCATCTCATACGGAGACTCGATAAATTTCTTATTTGTTACAACTTCTGGCAAATGGTCTACATCTTTCCATTCAGAACCATTACTAAATGCATATACTGTTTTATCAAAACTAAAAACATCTTCTATAGCTTCAATACTTATTATACCGTCTTTTAGACCCGCATAATCGATATCAGTTACACGCATTATTGTTTTCTTAACACCGTAAGGTTCCCAGTTCAATATAAATGGTTGTCCTACTGTTAGATTGTGAGCTACTCTATTCGCCTTTATGCTTGCCGCCGCTAATGGATATCCTGCTGACAACAGTTCATTCTGTGCATATGTCTTAGCATTAGCAGAAGTAGTAAAATATCCTGCATCTATTTGCTTATCAGTTATGGTTTTAGTTATTTTCACATTAGCCAAATCATATACAGGAAGTGTGCTTGTTTCATACTTATTATCACAATCAGTGAATGAAGCTGTTACACTACTAGCTGTTTCAGACCAATCTAATCTGCTAAACTCGCAACTTTCACAATTATCAACTGACAAGGTTATCAAACTATTTTCATCATAGTCATTTCTTATCAGCTTAAAGGTAAGTTTTCCTGTCTTAGGGTTATCAAAGAACATACCATTTATATGACTCAATATATTACCTATTACAGTCTTTGCAGGGGTTACTGCTGATATCTGAACGGATACTCCCATACCCTCTTTTTCGCATGTTTTCCCCAACTCATATAAAGAATCTATGTCAATCTTATCTTTATCTATAGCACACCCCCAATCATTATTAACACATATTTCATATATGGCTTCTGCTGGGTTTAAGTCCTCTGAAATCTTTCCTAAGTGAAGTGCTCCGCGCTTATCTAAAGCTTCTTTTTCAGTTTTATACGAAGCTAGATTGCTCTTTTGTGCTATAGTTCTTTTAGACTCCTCAATGTCCTCTATCTTCTTTATTTTATCATCTAATTCTTTTTTCTCTGTCTCGTAATCTTCCTTTAGTTTATCTGCATACATAATAGCCAATGCATCAGGGTAATTAACTATTTCAAACCACATACTAGGTATGTTTGATTGCTTTCCTATATATGCTTGTGGGACTACTACCGACATATAAGGAGTGTATAAAGGTGTAAGACCTCTAACTTCTTCTTGAACAGTATCTAAAGACATCTGCTGTACCATCCATGAATCGTGTGTATTTCCGTCTCCACCAAAGTATACCCTTATATCACCAACAAATCCTCCACCTTCATCTACTCCGCCAAACATATCTGGTGTTATCGTGACTGGGAAAC
>OGVK01000129.1_pt1 | contig 10799 bp, 14 predicted proteins | sample 1575721 | NCBI WGS metagenome assembly OGVK01 (sample SAMN07581521, study PRJEB24739) | freshwater metagenome | place: Singapore | collected 2015-01 | reverse complement strand
GTTTCCCAGTCACGATAAATTTTCTCTGAGCTTTTTATATGAAGCAATATTCTCAAAGGCTGACTTTAACTCTTTTAGATTAAATTTTGATTTGACTTGAATTGTTCCATATGTATTTTCAATTGGGTGAACTTCCAGAGACTCACCTCTTTTCATTAATATAATATTTTCATCATTATTAGAAAGAAGAATATCAAGTTCACGGGAGTAATTTCCATTCGTATCAGTCACACGAGAACTTAATTGACTTATTCGGCATTTAGAGGGTATTAAATTGCTCTTTAATAAATATTTACGAAGTATTTCTTCTCGACGATTACCTAAATCACGAGTATGTTTCATACCCTTAGATCTATTATATTTAGCCATTAACTCTATCTGAGAACTTGCTAATTCATTCCCTAAACCTTGAAATTCGTATTTTTTTAATTTTAATTCCCTTACTTTTTGGGTCGTATCTAATAATTGCTGTATAGGATTGACTAAACTCATTTTTCCCTCAAATTTTTAATTTTCAATAATGATAAAAAACCCCTACATCAGTAGAGGCTTTTCTTGTTTAGCATTTTTAAATCTTAAGACACTTTATCGCCTGGTTTTGCGCCAGATTCAGGTGAAATCACCCAAACACCTTCGCCATTACCTGCGGCAAGTACCATACCGTTTGAAATACCAAAACGCATCTTACGCGGTGCAAGGTTAGCCACCATCACCACCAATTCGTGCTCTGGAGCCAAGGTCATAAACGTTACTCCAAAAATAGTATCAGGTCTGGTTGTAAATACGTCAATACTTGCTTCGTGATTTTGCACATTGAAAGTTACCATCGCTCCAACCGATTTTCTAATCCAGTTGCGTTGGCTTTCCTTGATACTTTCGCTCCAATCAATTTCGTTTAAACCTTGCAACAAACGTTCGGCGTAGGCAGAAATTCGCATACTCCATTGTGTCATTTTCTTGCGAATCACAGGATAACCACCACGCTCCGAAACACCATTTACAATTTCGTCATTCGCCAAAACCGTTCCCAATCCAGGGCACCAGTTTACTTCAGTTTCTGCTAAATAGGTTAATCGGTACTGCAATAAGATTTTTTGTTGCTCATCGGATGAAAATGCGTTCCATTCGCTTGCTGAAAAACTAATGATATTGTCATCGCAAACAGCATTTACGGTAGCATTTCCTTCTTTTTCGAAAACAGCTGTCAAAGTCGAAATATCTTCGGCTTTGTCGGTGTCTTTATTGTACCAAGAATTGAACAATTGGATAAAAATCCATTGCGTATGCTTATAATAATCAGGATTGGAAGTTCTTACTTCTCTGTCCCAATCAAATGAAAATCCAATTTTGTCTAACTGTTTTCGGTAACCTGCAATTGCATTTCCTTCTTTATCAACTCCTCCGTCTATATTTACACGTGTCGTATCTTCTGGACGTTGTCCTGTTTGTATCGCATATTGTTCAGCAGGTAATCCAAAACTATCATAGCCCATTGGATGCAAAACATTAAAACCTTGATGTCTTTTGAAACGCGAATACACATCTGATGCGATGTACCCTAGAGGATGTCCAACGTGTAATCCCGCTCCAGAAGGATAAGGAAACATATCCAAAACATAATATTTTGGTTTACCAGAGTTGTTTTGCGCTGCAAAAGTCTTGTTGTCAGCCCAATATTTTTGCCATTTGGCTTCGATTTCGTTCGGATTGTATTTCATTTTCGAGTTGCAAAGCTAAAAAGTAGCTGAGTTTCTAAGTTTTAATAATAAAAATTTTAAAGCGCAAATTTACATTTATTGTACGAAAGTTGAAAGTTTGGGCGTTATTAACTTCAAATAAAGAATTTGTTTGTTATTTTTACGCCATAATTAAAGTATGCTATGAGTTCTAACTTCGACAAATTTCAAAAACGCAGGTTAATTTCCTCTTATTTTTCGGTAGTATTGAGTGTTTTTTTGGTGTTATTCCTATTGGGAACATTAGGACTTTTCATCGTGAATTCTAAAAAATTAGCCGATGATTTTAGAGAAAAAATTGCGATGACTGTTTTCTTCAAAAAAGAAGCTACTGACAGTACTTTTCAGGCCTTTGAAAAAGAATTAAAAGCGGCTAAATTTCCGAAACAATTTGTTTATGTTTCCAAAGAAAAAGCAGCCAAAGAACACACAGATATCATCGGAGAAGATTTCCTTACTTTCTTGGGAGAAAATCCACTTCAAAATTCCTACGACATCAACCTAAAAGCAGATTATGTTGTTCGTGATAGCATTGCTAGAATTGAAAGTCATTTTCGTAAAAACCCTATGATTTCTGATATTGTTTATGACAAACAATTGGTGAATTTGGTTAACGATAACATCAAAAAAGTCAGTATGTGGATTTTAATCATCAGTGGTTTTCTAACGGTAATTGCTGTATTATTGATTAATAGTTCCTTGCGTTTGTCTATTCATTCCAATCGTTTTATCATCAAAACGATGCAAATGGTGGGCGCTACAAAATCCTTTATCCGTAAACCTTTTGTCATTAAGAGTATTAAACTTGGAATGATTGGAGCTGGTTTGGCTATCGTGGCTTTGATTTCTCTATTAATTTATATTGAAACGAACTTTCCTGATTTAGGAATTTTAGAAGACAAATTAATCATTGCTGTGATTCTTTTGGGCGTATTTGGTCTTGGCGTTTTAATCACTTGGTTGAGCACGTACTTTGCTACTCAACGTTTCTTGAACCTAAGAACAGACGATTTATATTAGTCTTTCAATATTCAGCTACAACTATTCGATAATTCATTAAGTTGCCATAAAATGAAAAACAACGAAATAAAAAAAGAATTCCTTTTTGAAAAAGCCAACTACATTATCCTATTAATAGGTATTGCAGTAATTGCCCTTGGGTTTCTGTTAATGTCTGGCGGTGGTAGTGATGACCCTGCCGTTTTTAGTGAAGCTATTTTTGACTTCAGAAGAATTCGTTTGGCTCCAACAACGGTTTTGATTGGTTTTGGAATCACTATTTATGCTATTCTTAAAAATTCAAGCCCCCTAACCCCCAAAGGGGGAACTTCTGATTTGACCGATAAAAAATAATCTTTCACTTTAAGAATTGCGTTATCTAAAATCAGTTTCTAAAAAATTTTATTTAAAATGAATACACTACAAGCAATCATCCTTGCAATTATTGAGGGAATTACTGAATTTTTGCCTGTTTCTTCGACTGGGCATATGATTATTGCTTCGTCTTTTTTTGGAATTGCGCATGACGATTTTACCAAATTATTCACTATCGTGATTCAATTGGGAGCGATTTTATCAGTAGTGATTTTATATTTCAAACGGTTTTTTCAATCCTTAGATTTCTATTTCAAATTATTGGTGGCTTTTATCCCTGCAGTCGTTTTGGGATTACTATTAAGCGATTTTATAGACGGATTGCTTGAAAATCCTGTTACCGTAGCAGTCTCATTACTAATTGGTGGTTTTATTTTATTAAAAGTAGACGAGTGGTTCAATCACACTACTACAGAAAACGAAAAAGAAATCACCTATCAACAAGCCTTTAAGATTGGTTTGTTTCAATGTTTAGCAATGATTCCCGGTGTTTCTAGAAGCGGAGCCAGTATTGTTGGTGGTATGTCGCAAAAATTATCCCGTACTTCTGCTGCTGAATTTTCTTTTTTCTTAGCTGTTCCTACAATGTTGGGTGCTACAGTCAAAAAATGTTACGACTATTATAAAGACGGATTTGTTTTGAGCGACGACCAAATAAACTATTTGATTATTGGTAATATCGTGGCTTTTATAGTGGCCTTATTGGCAATAAAAACCTTCATTGGTTTTTTAACTAAAAACGGTTTCAAAGTTTTTGGTTACTACCGCATCCTTGCTGGTATTATCTTACTAATCATCCATTTTTTTATTCATCCTCTGACCATCATTTAATGACACCCGAAGACTACTTAGAAGGTCAAGTCCTTTTGATTGACAAACCTTTGCATTTTACTTCTTTTCAAGCGGTAAACAAGTTAAAATATTTGTTGATTAACAAAGTTGGATTGCCAAAAAAATTCAAGATCGGTCACGCGGGAACCTTAGATCCATTGGCTTCTGGTTTATTATTAATCTGTACTGGTAAATTCACCAAACGCATCACCGAATTACAAGGGCAAGCCAAAGAATATACCGGTACTTTTCATATTGGATCTACTACTCCATCCTACGATTTAGAAACCGAAGTAGACCAACACTTCCCAACCACACACATCACTGAGGCATTAATACACGAAACAGTACAACAATTTTTGGGTGAGATTGACCAAAAACCACCTATTTTTTCTGCCATAAAAAAAGATGGCGTACGCTTATACGAACACGCGAGAGCAGGTGAAACTATTGAAATTGCAAGCAGAAAAACCACCATTCACGAATTTGAAATCACCAGAATCGCACTACCAGAAGTTGATTTTAGAGTAGTTTGCAGCAAAGGCACTTACATCCGATCTCTAGCCTTTGATTTTGGACAAGCTTTGCAATCTGGAGCGCATTTAACAGCTCTTAGAAGAACCAAGATTGGAAACTATGATGTTCAAAACGCTGTAACACCAGCAACTTTTGAAGAACATTTAGGATAAACCAAAAAAAAACACATGACAATTTCTTATTCTAGAACTTGCGATGTGTTTTCCTTAAAATTCAAAGTACTTTTAAATCATACTTTTAGCTTTTAACAGCTGGGGCTAAACCGAAGTTAGTAATGAATTGTTGTCTTTCCTCCAAACAACATTGAAGAAAAGAAGTCATAAAACTTTTCAAATAGCTTTTTCATAGGTGTGTGTTTTTGAATGATAAGCACTATTTCAAACACCAAAAAAAAGTAAACTAAATTTGATAGATCGGGTTATTCATTGCTAATTTACTAATTAAATTCCACAATAAAGCAATTGACAAATAAAAAATATTTGTTAATTATTTGACATAAAGAGTTTTACACTACAAACTAAACCTCTACAGATTCAGTAATTAAACCCAAAATTTCCTCTTGAGTACTTATTCCTTTATCATGTAAATACCATAATTGCAGCTCTGATTTGGCTGTTTCATCAACCACACCGTGCTCTTTTTTGTAATTCAAAATTAAATCTTTGGCTCCTTTTGGTCTTGGTCCCCAATCTCCAACCACCTCAGAAGTAGCTTTATCAATAATAATCAACTTAGGGATAGCTTTCCCTCCATTTGTTAAAAAATGCTGCATTAAGTCATCATTTTCATCTCTAAAAACAACTTTCAAATCAATTTTATCGGTTTCTAACGCCATTTTATTCATAATTGGCAATAATTGGGCAGCATCACCGCACCATCCTTCGGCTAAAACCAACCAAATATATTCATTTTGCAATCCCTTTAGTTGTTCAGCAATGGCTGGATCAATTTTTATTGTTTTGTCTAAACGATTCATTCTTGTTTCGTTTAGAGCGCTATAATGCGTTAAATCTTCACTTTGTTCGTTTCCAGATGATTTTCCTTCTTTTAGTAAATCAGAAACTATTTTTCTGTAATTCGTATAAGGATGACTATGAAATAATGCTTTTGCTATTGAAGTTTTCATTTTATTATTATTTTTAGACAAAATTAAACATATCCGTTCAAAACTATTGTGATAAAAATCACCTAAATCAGAACAAAATACACATTCGTAATGCAACAATCAAAACCTATAGGTTTGGTATTATCAGGAGGCGGTTCTAAAGGGATTGCCCATGCAGGAGTTCTACAGTTTTTAAATGAACAAAACATTTATCCAACGCAAATTTCTGGATCAAGTGCTGGATCAATTGTAGCTGCTTTATATGGAAGTGGAAAAACACCCAAAGAAATTCTGGATTTCTTTAAATCCATTTACTTTTTCCACTGGAAGCATTTTACTTTTTCGAAAGCAGGGCTAATTGACCCAGAATCCTTCAAAGAGTATTTTATAGAAATTTTCGAAGATAGCGTTTTGGGTGATTTGAAAATCCCCATTCACATAACTGCAACCAATATGGTAAAAGGAAATTTGACTGTTTTTGATGCCAAAACTAAAACAATAGACGCCATTTTAGCTTCAAGTGCTTTTCCAGGAGTCATTTCTCCCTATGAAATCAATGGGGAATTATACAGTGATGGCGGCATCTTGAATCATTTTCCAACCGAATTAATTCAAGATAAATGTGCCTTTTTGATAGGTGTATATGTAAGTCCAATGCAAAAAATTCAAGCCAAAGATTTAACATCGATAAAGTCAGTTACCAGTAGAGCCTTTGATTTGCTAACTGCTAACTCAAGTTTAAGTAAATTCAATAATTGTCATTGGTTGATTGAACCTGAGGAATTATGCGCTTATAGTACCTTTGAAACGAGTAAAAGTAAGATGGATGCCATTTTTAAAATTGGCTATGAATCGGCAAAAAAAAGTTACGAAAAACTTAATTTATATATTTAAGGCTCACTATTTCACAAAAAATAGAATATCGCTATATTTGCACCAAACAATTCAACAGACAAATGAAATACAAAAGAATCCTTCTAAAATTAAGTGGTGAAGCGCTAATGGGCGATTTAAACTACGGAATTGATCCTAAAAGATTAGCTGAGTATGCCCACGAAATTAAGAAAGTGCATGCTAAAGGAGTAGAAATAGCCATTGTAATTGGTGGAGGAAACATTTTTAGAGGTGTTGCTGGTGCAAGTTCTGGAATGGATCGCGTTCAAGGTGATTATATGGGAATGCTAGCCACTGTAATAAACGGAATGGCGTTACAAGGAGCACTAGAAGATAACGGAATGAAAACCCGTTTGATGACTGCTTTAAAAATGGAATCTATCGCAGAACCTTATATCAAAAGAAGAGCCGATCGTCACTTAGAAAAAGGGCGTATTGTAATTTTTGGAGCTGGAACAGGAAATCCCTATTTTACAACAGATACTGCAGCCGTTTTGAGAGGAATCGAAGTAAGCGCAGATGTCATTTTAAAAGGAACACGCGTAGATGGCGTGTATGATTCTGATCCAGAAAAAAATGCTTCTGCTGTAAAATTTGATTATATTTCATTTGACGATGTGTTAAGCAAAGGGCTCAATGTTATGGACACCACAGCATTTACTTTGAGTCAAGAAAACAAATTGCCAATTGTAGTTTTTGATATGAACAAAGAAGGTAATTTATTGAAAATCTGTGAAGGCGAAAACATAGGAACAGTAGTTAATATATAAGTTTATGGTTAAAGGTTTGTAATTCATAGTTGACTGCGAACCACCAACAACAAACAACAACATAAGATTATGACTGAAGAAATTGAATTTATATTAGATAGTACAGAAGAATCTATGAATGGTTCTATTGCGCATTTAGAAAAATCATTTTTGAATATCCGCGCGGGGAAAGCTTCTCCAGCAATGCTTGGAAGTGTTTTTGTAGATTATTACGGGTCTGCATCACCGCTTTCGCAAGTGTCGAAAATTAGTGTGCCAGATGCGAGAACTATTACTTTGCAACCGTTTGAAAAAAGCATGTTGCATCCTATAGAAAAAGCAATTATGGTGGCTAATTTAGGGTTTAACCCAATGAACAATGGAGACATGATCATCATTAGCGTTCCTCCTTTGACCGAAGACCGTCGTAGAGAATTGGCCAAACAAGCCAAAGCCGAGGCCGAAGACGCCAAAATTGGAATTCGTAACGCTCGTAAAGACGCCAATACCGATATCAAAAAATTAGAAAAAGACGGCACCTCTGAAGACATTTGTAAAAGCGCCGAAGAGCAAGTACAAAACTTAACCAACACTTTCATCAAAAAAATCGATGAATTGCTAGCCGTTAAGGAAGCCGAAATTATGAAAGTATAACTTTCTCAACTAAAATATACGAAACCGTCTCCAAAAGTATCTTGGAGACGGTTTTTTTATGATTAAAAATCACTAAATGTGGGTATTGTGAATGGATAGAGATCACCTATTTTTACAATCTATTAACTAACCCAATTTTATGAAAACAAACAAACCAAAAAGTAATATCCTAACCCTATTGGTTTTACTATTTATAGGATGTATTCAAAGTTGCTCTACCGAAGAATCTTTACTAGAAAATGATAGTCAGATTAAAACCGTAACCAAAGAAGAAGCCCTTCTTTTTTTAAAACAAAATCCTATTAATACAAGTACTAAATTTCTAAAAAAAGAGAGCTTTACCTTAAATTTTAATGCAATTACACAAGAAAAAATCACTAATAGTGACCAACTAATCACAATAATACCGATAGACAATAAAGAAAAAAAGGAATACGAAAGAATTCTTTTTTTAAAAATTAAGGATACAATTAAGAGCGCTGTTTTTAGTATGTATCCTGATGAAAATTCTTCATCTAAAAATTTCTCTGGTAAAATCAAGATTACATCCCTAAATGGACAATTTATTAATGGTTTTAGAATAAAAAATGGACATTTTATTTCACGATTTCTTAAAAAAGAACCTACTAACTATAAAAATAAAGAATTTAGTAAGTTAATTGTAATTGATGGTGTGGAATTTGAAGAATTAGATGAAGTAATAATCATTAATAACTACCATTCCACTCCATCAACAATTTACTATATGACACTTTTTGAAGAATGGTCTAACTATGGAGGTAATAATAACGATTATGGAATGGGATGGAATTATGGTGGAGGAAGTGGTAGTGGTGAAAATGATGAAACAGATGAAGAAATCGCAAGAAAAATATCAGACTCTATTGATGACTCCCAGTTAGACCCTTGTACCAAGGCGATAATGGAGAAATTGAAAAATAGTACAGTTTGTGATATTAAACAGATACTAACCAAACTTGACGCAAAAGCATCAATTTACAATACAACTATTAAATCCGCAGTGGCACCAAGTGGCAAGCCCGCACAAACAGTATGGAATTCACCATACAATTATACCATATACATTAGTTCCGATTATACTGGCAAAACAAATTTATTCATCGCTGCCTCAATGTTTCATGAAATAGTTCATGCATACTTCATGAGCATATTTGACGATTATCACAATTCCAATCCTCCAAATCTAAATTCTTATAATGATTTTACATATCTTTTTGATTTGTATGTGAACAAAAAATATCCAAATAGCCAAGCCGCAGACATTCATCATCAACAAATGGCTACTGACTATGTTGATGCTATTGCGAGAGGTTTACAAGAATATCAAACTGGAATACCTGTACCTGTAACTAGTACTCCAAACCAGATATATAGTGATATGGCCTGGGGTGGATTAAGTGATGCACCTATTTTTAATGTAATCTATCCGATTGGTAATCCTAATAGAGGAAGAATCATAAATAGATACAAAGCAGAGCAACAAGGATACACTATAGATTCTGGAACACCACTTGAACAAGCTCCATTAGGCAAACCTTGTAAATAGTACACTATGAAAAAAATAACATATATTATGCCTTTAGTTCTACTATTTTTCTGTACTACACAAAAAAGTAGAACTGAAAGTAAAAAATCAACAATTGAATTTGCTTTTGGAAACGAACTCACTGCAACCGAAAGGGAAATCATAAATGATTTTATAGACATTGAGCTAAAAAAAGAACGATATAATAATTATAGAAATTTTGAAACTGTAATAATTGAAGAAGCGTTAAAAAAAATGAAGCCAATTTCAGTTTATGAATTCAACCTAAATCACAAAGAAAGTTGGGGGAAATTTATTGATAATTGGATTTTGGATAGTTTGCAAGTAAAACAAATAAAACGTGAATTAGAAACAGAAGATATCTATCATTGGAAAACAACTGATTTTAAAAACATAAAAGCAAATTTGCTTAAGTACGACGAATTAATAAAAACCATAAGAACAAACGAGTATCGTACTAACTGCATAATCATTTATCTATCAAGACCATTACTGATAGACAAAAAAAATGCTCTTATTAGCTTTGAAATAGGCAATGGCAATTTGGGTTTTGGTGGTATAACTCATTTCACTGTTTTAATGAGAAAAATAAATAAAAAATGGAAGCAAAGTCAACATTATGAAGATGGAGTTTATGATTAAAAAAAATGGATAGTTGTTCAAGAAATTGGAGATTATGCTTGTAGTGACTGTTATTAAAAGAGTTAACCAAAATCATTCCTTAATCAAAAAAATCGATGAATTGCTAGCCGTTAAGGAAGCCGAAATTATGAAAGTATAACTTTCTCAACAAGCATAAACGAAACCGTCTCCAAAAGTATCTTGGAGACGGTTTTTTTGTATCTAAAAATCACTAAAAGTGGGTATTGTGTCAGGATTAAGATTACCTATTTTTACAATCTATTAACTAACCTCTTTTTATGAAAACAAACAAACAAACAAACCCATCTAAACCATATTCGCCTAACCATTTGTCATATAAACGATTTGCCTGTTTATCGGTAATATATGGTTGACTTTTTAATAAACCAAACTTAAATGATGTTTCAATAAATGTTAACGGTTTATCTTGCAATGAAGCAATAGACATTCCGATTTTATCCATTTTCATGAAAATAGAACGATCAAATTCAATAGTATATTCTTTATCCTCAATCTCAAACTTTAACTTTTTACCCATAATTTATATCTCCTTTTCTTTCTTTAATTAAGCCGATTTAAGTGCAGTAACTTCTACAATCGTCTTGTAGTCAATTTCTTCTGGGATAATGCCAATCTTACCAACAACCATCTGATCCAAACCAACTGCGTCAACCCAAACACTAGCTTCGCCTTTAATGAAAGTTCCACTA
>OGVK01000128.1_pt1 | contig 10806 bp, 22 predicted proteins | sample 1575721 | NCBI WGS metagenome assembly OGVK01 (sample SAMN07581521, study PRJEB24739) | freshwater metagenome | place: Singapore | collected 2015-01 | reverse complement strand
TTGCTCCCGATTGCGTGTATATTGAGGGTGGCGATGACATGTTAAATGAATTTTTAGCTGGAAAAATTTATAAAAATGGCGTATTCATTGACGCACCTGTGGTTGAATCCATCCCAACCAAAGCAGAGAAGATTGCATACATTAAGAAGTACTATGATGCACGATTTGCAACGCTAGACCAAGCGTTGGTGCGTAGACGATTGATTAATGGTGATATTACAGATTTGCAAGAACAATTTAAGCGACTCAATCTTGAAATGGTAGCTAAGATTAAGGGGGTGGAATAATGGAAGAAATCAAAAGCAACGTACCTGTGATGCATTTTTGTGAATATTGTTGGGCAACTCTCAATGATGATGGCACATGCCCTACAGAGGGTTGTATCCACAACGAATTAATGAATTTAGATGAAGAGCCATAATGGCCTGGGGTGAGTGAATGGATATTCTTAATGACATTTTAAAAATGCTCCTAAGTGGGGTATCGCATGAATATTTAGTTAGTATGGGGGTAGTGATTATATTAACCGCTACCCTTGTATTTATCGACGCTACCCAACGTGTGGCCATTGAGGTATTGCGTTACAACAAGGATAATCACAGACCTAATAATCCCATTACTCTAATAACAACGCTAACCTGGTATGGTTGGGGAAAAGGGAAGTATATTAATGGGGCAACCGGAGAACGGCGTAGGTATTTAATGAGCGCGCGTCTTAGGAGCGATTTGCTCGTTAAATTGTGTATCCAATATCCAGCGTGGATGTTGTTATCGGTTATATTTGTATCTTTGCCGGATATGCCTATCCCGACAACGGGACTATTTGCCGACCAAGCATTTGCCTTTTTGTTCATGGGAATCCCGTTTTTGTCTGAATGTTGGTCTATTATAGAAAATTTGCGTGAAATGGTTGAAGATGACCTAATCAATTTTTGCAAGTTGTACGCGATGGCTGTTGAATTAATTAGAGCATGGAGGGGTAATGGATAATAGTAAAATCATTGGCGCCATAAAAGGTGCATACAAATCTGTAAGGGTGGCTAACTTCCGCCCTACAGGTATTATCGCGACAAGGGCACTAGTACTAACCATGCTAGTCCCCATTATGTTGGTAGTCGTTGAGTATATTATGGCTTTCGCCAAAGGCTATGTATCAGTTGAAGCTAACAGGCTAATCGATGTAGGGATTAACATTATTGACCATATCTTCATACCCAGCGTATTGACCGCCCTCGTAGGATTTTTAGCCCTTTGGGTGGATAAAGATGGTGATGGCATTCCCGACCAATTAGAAAAGGAGGATAAAAGATGAAAGTGATTGACGTAAGTGGCTGGCGTGTTAGCCTACGCCTCTAAACTGAAAGACACAAACAAGGACGGCATTCCAGATGATTTTGAGAGGTGATAATTAATGAAAGGCTTTGATATTTCAAGTTGGCAAGCTGACGATAACGGCAATCCGTTATTCACTTACGACAGGTTCGTACAGGCGAAAGAGGAAGGTAACGAATTCGTCATCATTAAGTTAGGCGAATCGTACCAAGTTGATGAATTTTTTCAACAGCATATAGCCGACGCATTGTGTGCTGGATTGAATGTTGGTGTATACTACTATTCACATGCGTATGACGAAGCCGAAGCGGTGAAAGAAGCGCAATTTGTGAACGATACACTTAACAATTTTGGCTATGTGAATTGGCATTTGCAAGCTGGTGTGTGGCTGGACTATGAAGAACACAGACAGCTAAGGGAATATATCAACCAAGGTGTACTAACGCCACAGATTATGACCAACATTATTAGTCGGTTTATCAATACTATGTGGTCTTATGGACGTGAAAAAGTCGGCGTGTATGGCGGTTATTCGTTGCTTTGGGATGAAACGTATCTGTACAGCCAGTGTCCGTCAGTGCCCATTTTCGTTGCGCAGTATAACAGCAGTTGCGATTATCCGAATGCAACGATTTGGCAATATAGCGATAGTGCGAATGTGACTGGGGTTAGTGTTGATGGCGATCAAATTTTGGGGGTGCTATAGTGTGGAAAAAAAGTATTATTACATCGCTGCTGCTATTGTCGCTGTCATCGGCGTGTTATGCTACGTCAATTACGCTGACACCAGCCGAATACAACACACTGAGCAACAACTTAACAACGCTGGAAATTCACTCGAAAGAGCAGCAGAACAGAATAACGCAGCTAGAAACGTTGTTACAGACAGCATCCGCATCAACGACGAAACAGAAAGAGCAATTACAGACGCTCAACACGTTGTTGACGGAGCAAAACAAACAAATCGAACAGACGCAGATATCATTAGTGAAAGCAAACGAATCCTTGAAAATGCTCGAAACAGAGCTGAAGGACAAGCAACAGGAAGCACGGAAAAATAAGGTTTGGGCCATTGTTGCCACTAGTGTGGCGGTTTACTTAATAAGTAAATAATGATATACTATATGTGTTCTAGTTTGTTTTGAATTAACAATCTGTATTTACAAGATGAAAAATAACGCCCACGGTGGAGGGCGTTATTTTTTTATCCCTTGACAAGGTGCAACATCTGCACTATAATATAATCATCAAAGGGAGGTAACAATCATGAAAACTACGGAATTTAGAAAACGAATTGAAAACAAAATATTAGAAATGTTAGTTGATGTCTTTGAAGAAGGTAAAACCGATTACACATTTGACCACATCAACGTACCGGAATTATTCCCGGAAAAATTGTTAGCGGATGTAACGCTCAACGGCCAATTATATTCTGCTTATATTTTCTTAGGCGACAAAACGCTCGTAAATGTACAACAAGAAACAACACCGACTAACGTTATTATTGATCGTGCAAACAAAGAATTGTGCAATCTCGATACAGATGAAGGGCTTGCAAAAGCAATGAAACATATTCACGCCGATGCTAATTTGATTGATTCGTTCATCATGTTGCGTGAAGGTGTTGGAAATGCTGACGACTTAGAAATCGTTAAAAATAGCAAACTCAAAAATCACATTTACGGCACCCATGTTGGTTTACCAAAAAGTACACCTAGATTGACAAGTTGCGATTACAATTTAAGAGTTTTATATAGATAATTAAAAGGCCCGCTACGGCGGGCCTTTTTTATACCCAAAGATTAAAAGAGGGCTTATAAAGCCCTCTCAATGTAATACATTAATTCACGCACCGATAATGAAACGATGTTTGATTCATCGGATGCCTCATAGTAGTTAGTATCTTCTTTATAACTCCAGTCGACAAGATGATTATTTATAACAACGGCTTTAATTGTATCCGTTGGTTTCAATATACCATCAAGTAATTCCTCATCCATTTCGTTATAAATTATCCGTGCATCGTCATCCAGCACGATAGGTAACACTTGAATACCGTCAATATACCGACTGATTTTTTCAAAGATTAAATCGTGTACCCACGGCGTTGGATTATTCGTTCCCGCCTCATAGGCTTTGAGCGTCCGTAATGGAACACCTAAAAATTCGGAAAATTGGACTTGTGTCATTTTTAATTTTTCACGTATCTCTTTAAATTCGTTCATGATTATCACCTCTATAGCCATAATAACACGAAAAAATAAAAAGTGCAATATCTGCACTTTTCTATTGACAAGGTGCAAAATCTGCACTATAATATAATCAAGGAAGGGGGATAAGCCCCAAGGATTAAATAACTAGGAGGTAAGAACGATGAGAAAGTACGATATGATGGAAAGAATACAAGATACGGATATGTTAGATTGCATGTTATATAACTACATCGTTAGCGGAAAAATTCAGTATGTGGACGGCGCGTTAGTTGGGAAAACGTACGATGTTAAAAACGCGATCAAATCTCCATTTGGCATGGCTGGCAAGTGGAATAAGGATGTAAAAGGTTGGGAAGTTTCCAAGGAAAACTTTGAACGTGAATTCGCCAATTTGACCGAACGTTGGGCAGACTAAGAAGGGAAGGTAACCAAAATGGAAAAAATGAGCATCATGTTAGAAGAAGAATACGCTGAAAAAGCGCCTAAATTATTGAAAGCAGCGAGGGAGGGGCTGACGCAAGCGGAAGCTTCGTTGTTAACAGGCATTCCCAAAGCTACAATCAGTAACTGGGAACAGGGGCGGCGATTGCCGCCAGCATACACGGCCGATCTCTATGTGGAGCGGTTAGCGAGCCGCTACTATTATGGAAATCAAAAATTCAATCGTGCCGTCGACCTTGAAATTGTCAAAGAGAATAACGGAATTTACACATTCAACGGCGGAGATAGGATATACTGGAGTAACGACAACAATAATTGGATGTTACACAGTCCGAATACTGGCGAATACCAGCCAATTACAACTAAACAAGTAATTGAAATGTTGAGCCGTGCAACCAACGTTGAAACATACCTTAACGAAAAGATTGATAGTATTTGGCTTTATAAAACGCTTGACAAAGCGCTATGGCAACCAGCCGAATTGGCGATTAAGTTGCTGATAGCAGTGAACTGCTATCATAGCGATACGCCAGTTGATTGCCAACAACTTTTTAACCAATTGGTGCTCGAAATTTCAGAAATAGACCCCGCCGACAAATGGAGCATGTGGGTAGGGTTCCAGGCGGTAATGTCCCGTCACAAAGTAGAATTCGTGTATGACGAGTTCCGCGTAATGGCCCAAAACTTCATGCGCGACGAAAAATAAGGCTACGCAACATCGGATAGCAAATCAAACGATACATTGAAGTATTTGGCGTATGCACTTAGATATGGGTTTACATGATCACGCACATTATTTCCCCAACGTGGTATAGCGCCTCTTGCAACATTTGCAATAAAAAATTTTAAAAGTGTTGTTGACATGTTAACACTATTATGATATTATAATGTTACCGAAAGGAAACATTAAGAAAGGGGTGGTGAAATGGCATATAACAAACTTAAAGCGTACTTTGTTGAAAACGGAATCAAACAAAAAGAAGTCGCGGAGTTACTCGGCATTAGCCGTGTTACGTTATCATACAAATTGAACCGCTATCGAAACTCCGATTTCACGCTAAAAGAAGTACGGACATTGTGCAGTCGGTATAACTTACCTGCTGGCGAATTTTTCTTGATTTAAGCGTTGCTAAATGGGAATAAGGTGGTGAGCGTTTTGGACAGTGAAACTGGGCAACGGTGACGCTACACGATTATCACGGAACGGTTCAATAAGTATATACGAGGGGGGATGTAATGAAGCAGATTGTCAAAACGTCATTGTATATTGTAGGTGGGCTACTTATTGCCGGCACGGCTGGCAATGCAGATGTTAACCCAAACGCACCGATGATTGAATTCATCGAAACGGCGGCTGCTGGGTTCGCCTGTATCGGTGCCGCAATGGCAATGAGCCACGAAAAGGCAAAAAAGGCTACGGCTGTTATCGAAGTATTACAGCCAATCGGCGGCACGTACTGTGCCAATCCTTACAGCCGGGAAAAATAAAAAGCCCTTCACCGCTGTCACGGATAAAGGGCAAAACGAAATGTTTCAAGTTAATTATAACACGAGGTAATTGGTATGGAAAATTATATTCAAGAAGTGACCATTCTTAAGTTTCGATTGAACGAAGAAATCATGAAGGCTGCTAAATCGATGGACGGGAAAAGCATGGCATACCGCACCGGTCGTATGAATGGGTTGTGCTGGGTGCTGGAAATGCTCGAAAAAGAAGAATCTTCGTTGCGCGCAACGGCTAAGTTTGAAAAAAAGGCTAAAGAAGGTATTGAAGGGACGGACGCAAGCAAATGAAATTATACGAATTAGCAGAAAACTACAACGAATTGTTAGCACTCTTAGATAACGAAGAAGCAACGGCTGAGGAACTGGCCGACACGCTTGACGGTATCAACGATGCTATCGAGGTGAAGGTAGATAACATCTGCCGTGTACGCAAGTACTTAGAAGGCAAGGTTGAAGTGTACAAGGCCGAAGCGAAACGACTCACGGCATTGGCTAAACAGGCTGAAAATAACGCTGGCAGCATGAAAAACTACCTCGACGAACAGTTGAAACGAATGAATATCAAGAAGATGGATACGGAGCTTTTCAAGCTGTCATATCGCAAGTCCGACTCCGTCAATGTGATTGACCTTGATGCGGTTCCTGAGGAATATAAGCGAATTACAATTGCGCTGGATAAAACAGCTATCAAGAAAGCTATTAAAGATGGTAAAACGGTAAACGGCGCAGAACTGGTTATTAATCAGAATCTGCAGATTAGATAGGATAGGGTGGTAATATGAAATTTAGAGCGCTACGTGCAGATGAGATAGATTGTAGAATACAGTCACTTTACGAAAACAAAAGCGGTGTAGGTGCAGTTGTATTATTATACAAGGACGCTCGGGTAGATATGAATATCCTTGACGAAACGGTAGGCGCAATGAACTGGAAACGGTCGCACGAATTAATTGGCGATAGATTATATTGCACAATTTCCATTCGTGACGAAAACGGCGAGTGGGTGAGCAAGCAAGATGTAGGAACTGAAAGCAACACCGAAAAGGAAAAGGGACAAGCAAGCGACAGTTTCAAGCGTGCAGGATTTAACTGGGGGATTGGACGAGAATTATACTCAGCTCCATTTATCTATATAAAGCTTCGTGATGATGAGTTTTTTAAAGATAAAAATGGTAAATTAAAAACTTATTCTAAATTCAAAGTATCTGATATTGAGTATGACGAGAACAAAAACATCACTCTATTGGTTATTGGCGATAATAATGATGAGAGATTTGTTTATGGTGGAAAAACGATTTATAACCAAAAGCAACGCAGAGAACCTCTAAATAAACCGGTTACCCAGAACGCACAAAGCAATACGGAAAGTGCAGTTAACACGATGTTGATTAATGAAATTGTACAGTTAGCTAATGCTAGTGGAATTGATACAAATAAATTATCTGATTATGTAAAAATAACATTCAATAAGCCAAATTGCAAAGCACTAGACACTAACGAATTAAATCAAGTTAAATCATGGGTTAATAGCCTATGAAGTGGAAAACACAGGTACAGGTTGTACGGGGGCCGGCGGGAGCGTTCCTAGCGGTCCCCGCTCATACCGAAGTGATGAATCAGATTAAGCCCGATACTGATTATACGGTTGAGATTAAGCGGTACCGGGAACGACGATCATTGACAGCTAATGCATATTGTTGGGTGTTGTGTCAGCGGATAGCCGAAGAGTTATCAAAGCACGGCCAATACATCAGCAAAGAGGAAGTATATAGGAAAGCTGTCCGTGACTGCCAGATGTTCGACTACGTGATGGTCAAAGGATATGCAGCTGAGTCATTTCAGAGGCGATGGAATGCCAGTGGTGTAGGCTGGCAAGCCGTTGAGTTGACGAAGAAGGATGACAACGTTGTATTTATGGTTTTTCAAGGTTCTTCGATATATAACACTGAGGAAATGGGCCGATTAATTGAGTGCCTCATAGACGAGGCTAATCAACTAGGAATCGACACAAGAGAATCAGACGAAGTGAAAGCATTACTCGAAAGCGAAGGTGAGTGAATGCGGCTGGTAAGTACGAAGCAACGGCAGAAGAACAAGGAATATGCACGCATGCGTAAATTGGCATACGAACGTGACGATGGAATGTGTGTGTTATGCGGCGCACCAGCTACAGAAACACATCACATTATTTTTCGTAGTCACGGCGGCACTAATGAGTTGAAAAACCTTGCGTGTCTGTGTCGCAAGTGTCACGAAATAGCACACGGCGTTCACGCTAAACAAACACGAGAAACGTTGCTAAAAAAGATTGGTGGTGAAGATAATTAATTAAAACACGACTGGCACAAATCATGGAAACAAAAGGCGTTACGGTTTAAGAACTAGCGAAAAAAACTTGGCGTATCTAACAAATAATTAAAGAAAGGACTGATAGATATGAAGAAATCAAGAATTAACGAATATGAAAAATTGGATATGGTAAGAGCATTGATTGGAGTGCGAATTGATTATTATGAAAATAAACAAGGTGATGAAACATTCAATCAAGATATTATCGACGAATTAAAAGGCATTAATACAGTTGTTTGCACGGGGTTAAGCTCATTCTTGGTTGAAGCTATTGAAGAAAAATTTAGTGAGGAATAGCTTATGGCAGAGCCGAAACGATACTTTTGGTTAAAATTACATAAAGACTTCTTCAAGAGGAAGGAAATAAAACGATTGCGTAAGATTGCTGGTGGCGATACATACACAATTATATATATGGAGATGTTGCTAAGGTCAATCATAGATGATGGAAAACTGTTCTTCGATGGTTTGGAAGACGATTTTGCGGCGGAATTAGCATTAGATTTAGACGAGGATGAAGATAATGTAAAAATAACCATACAGTATTTATTGAAAACAGGTCTGTTGGAGATACGGTCAGAAGAAGAGTATTACCTACCAGACACGAAAGATAGCACTGGTAGCGAAACGTCAGTAGCTGTAAGGGTTCGTAGGCATCGCGAGAAACAAAAAGCGTTACAATGTAACACTGGTGTAACGCAAGTGAAACAATTATGTAACGGAGAGTTAGAGTTAGAGAAAGAGTTAGAGTTAGAGAAAGAGTTAGAGTTAGAGTTAGAGAAAGAGAGTGACGCTAAAGCGTCACATAAGAAAACCGCAAAGCGGTTTGTCAAGCCAACGATTGAAGAAGTGACGGAATATTGTCTTGAAAGAAACAGAGGAGTAGACCCGGAACGTTTCTACAACTATTACGAAAGTAACGGCTGGCGTGTTGGCAAAAACAAGATGAAGGACTGGCGAGCGTCTGTAAGGACTTGGGAACGGAACAACTACAACCACAATAATCAACGGCAGAATGAAACGTTAGCGGAAAGGGCTGATAGACTTGCAAGAGAAATTGAACAATCCGGTTTTGAAATCAATTCTGATGTTACAAACCGCTTTTAGAAAAGATATGACAGATGACCAAGTGAAACTATACTTGGTAAAACTTTCTGAAATTAATCCTGTAACGCTACAGACAGCGATTAGTAACTTGATTGACACATGCGATTGGTTGCCGTCCATAGCGGCAATTAAACGTGAAGCGGCATTAATTAGTCGAAAGGTAAACGGCGAGGAGGAACAATTAAACGCCGCCGAAGCATGGGATATGGTGTACACGGCAGCTAGTAGCAGTGGCTACGACAACGGGTTGAACACATTGCCGGCAGATGTACGAAAGATTGCGCAATCATTTTGGCACGATGTGTGCTACGAGCCGTCTAAGAACATCGGTATTATTCGTGCACAGTTTCGCGACGCATGGAATCTACACGCTGAAAGAAAGTCGAACGGCGAAAGGGTACAGGCGGCTATTGATAAGAATCCAGTGTTGACAGCGGCACAACACGAATCACGATTGAAAATTGATCGTGCGATTAAAAATCTATCAATGAACAAGGAGGTTCCCGATGTATGAAGAACCGTACATTTTTCTAAAAAACTTAGGCTACAAATATATTGCCCGTGAACGCATTGGTGGAGAATCGGCGCACAAAGAAACGCCAATCGCCGATGCCACAGGCTATCATTCGAACGGCTGGCGTTACGTGTGGCGATTTGAAGAAATACCGCCAGTTGTCAATAAAGGCTGGATTGGCATTGATGAAGCAATCGAAAGAGCCGTTACTGCCGAAATCGCATATCGGAAACAAAAGGCGCATGACAAATACATAAAGCGCACAAATAAAATGATAACCGAATGTGCGGTTTGCGGCAGTAAGTTTGTAAAAAGGCGAAATCCGTCGCGGTACTGTTCAGAACGGTGCCGCAGTGCAAGAACGTACATTGCGAATTGTCGTAAGCATGGGAAAAGCGATGATTATATGTTGAAATCGAAAAGCAATTACAAGAAAGAAATAATGATGTTATTGGAACGTGAAAAGCAGAAAGGAAGGGAATTGATATGAACAGTGTTCAGTTATTGGGAAATTTAGCGCGTGATGTGGAAGTGCGTTACACGCAGAATGGGAAGGCCGTTGCGAACTTCACGGTTGCGGCAAGTAACACATATACCACAGCTGACGGTGAAGTGAAGGAAATGACTTCATTCGTTCCGTGCGTGGTATGGGGGAAACTTGGTGAAGCGTGCGGAAAGTTGCAAAAAGGCGATAGGGTATTTGTGGGCGGCCGTTGGACGACACGCAGTTATGAAAAGAACGGCGAAAAGCGTTATATATCAGAAGTGACAGCGGACTTCGTTGGTGAATCGTTATTGACGGCTGAAAATGCGTCCAACTTTGACGGTTTCAAAGACCCGGAAGACATTCCGTTTTAGGTGATAACCATGAAAGATTGTGAAGTAAGAGCATGGACATGGCGCTTAATTATCATTTTTGGGATTGCGTTCTATGGTTGGTTAGGTTGGTTGATGTTGAGGTGATTACATGACAAATTCAGAGGGTTACAAAGACCCAACTGCCGACAAGGCAATAAAACGTGCAATGACGTTCGCGTACAAGGTGAACCTGGTGAAGCAAATCATATTGCTGGCATGCAAATTAGGCGGTGTACGGCTAATGAGTGACATTGAACTAGAAAGGCGGCGTTGAAACGCTGGAGTTGAAGCACTACACGAGCGGTTATTCACTGCATCAAGATTAATGAAATCGCAATTCAATTATTTGCGGTTAGAGCGTGTTTCAATGTAGCCTTTGATAGGTTATACCGAAAATGACGTAGACGACCGTTACAGCGTCACACAGCCGTATGTATTGGGTGCTATTGGTAATAAAGGTGTACGGCGTACAACAGTAATCGACAA
>OGVK01000127.1_pt1 | contig 10832 bp, 9 predicted proteins | sample 1575721 | NCBI WGS metagenome assembly OGVK01 (sample SAMN07581521, study PRJEB24739) | freshwater metagenome | place: Singapore | collected 2015-01 | reverse complement strand
GTTTCCCAGTCACGATAGGTAGCCGCATGATTTCTTATATCGGTGGGTGGTTGTTATTTAGTTGGGCATGCTCACCAAAGACATTGCGTTCACGTTCCGCGCCAATTACTCACGCTGATGAAATTGATGGTATGGAGGCAACAGCTGAAGGAGATCCAATTGAATTACTTGCTCAGCGTTCAGCTACGTTTGGTGATCAAGCCTTAAGAACAGAATCAAGTACACCCACTATTGCAGGTGCAAGTCGTGTTGAAAATGCATTTAAGCAAGGCGATATGCGCCGGTATTATGTACCTTGTCCACATTGTAACGAGGCACAATTCTTAAGATGGGAAAATGTCACTTGGCAGGGTCGAAAATCTACAAATATTCAAGACGCAAAAGAAGATTTAGATCAAGAGCATGATGTTGAAACAGCGGGTTATCGCTGTGAATGCTGTGGTGTAGTGTGGTCTGATGGTGAGCGCATTGCATCGATTCGCAATGCTGAAAAGCTTGGCCATGGTTGGAAAGCCGAAAAACCATTTAAGGGGCATGTTAGTTTTCATGCACCAGAGATGCTTTCAACGTTTCGCAAGATGCGTGACATTGTGCAATCTTACTTGGATAAGTTGGTGCTTGATGATTTACAGGTATTTGTAAACGTGTCACTGGGTGAAACTTATGAAGAAAATGGAGATAAGGCAGATCCTGAAATACTTCAATTGCGTGCTGAGGAATATGTCGCACGTGTGCCGAACGCAGGTGTCTATCTAACTTGTGGTATCGACATGCAGATGGATCGTTTAGAACTTGAGATTGTCGCTTGGGGTGTAGGTGAAGAAAGTTGGTCTATTGATTACCGTGTGCTTTGGGGTGATCCGCTGGGTGATGAAATCTGGGAAGAATTAGACGACATTCTTGAAGCTACGTATCTGCATGAATCAGGTGCACAACTGAGTGTTTCGGCTGCATGTTTAGATACAGGTGGTACGGCTGGTTATACACAGCGTGCCTATGAATATGTAAAAAGTCGTAGAAATAGAAAATTATTTGCAATTAAAGGGCGTGCCGGTTGGGGTATGCCGATTGTGCAAAGTCCACAGCGTAAGCAATCGGGTAAAGATAAGCGTAAAGTTGATTTATTCATTGTGGGGGTTGATGAAGCCAAACTCACTGTCATGCGCCGTTTGGATTTAGAAAAGAAAGGACCGGGATATTGTCATTTTCCACATGACCGAGAAAGTGAGTGGTATAGACAATTAACGGCTGAAAAATTGATTATCCGCTATGTCAAAGGACAGCCAATACGTGAATGGCATAAGCCAGATCGAGCACGAAATGAAGCACTGGATTGTCGTGTATATGCTTTGGCTGCTTTAAAAATTATGCAGCCGAATTTAAAGCGTGTAGCTGAGCGTGTATCAATAGATGTGTCAGATCAACCTGTGATTGAAAATAAAGAGAATACCGAATCTAAGCCTAAAACTGTTGTTAAACGTAAGGTTGTTAAAAAGCCACAAGCAAAAATAGTCATGCCAGCTATCAAGAGTGCTGTGGTTAAGAAAAAACGAATATTTGGAAATAAGAAGCCGTCCTAAATACCAACAACAAAACTGAATAATGATTTCAAAGTTAGCTTTGACTACATTCAAATTTTATATTTGAGTAAATAAAATGGTTACTGAAATCTCTCCAGCTGAGCTAGTTACTCTTAAAAATGGTCAAATTTACAAAATAAAAGGCTTGTCATCTCTATATACATATCAATCAACAGCAACAGCGAGTGCTGTGTATGGGAGTCACGATCAAGTCAACTGGGTCAAGATTGTAGATTTGGCTATTAATGATTCATCTGTATTACAGCAAAGCTGGCAATACATCAAGGTTGTTGGTGGTGATGTTTTATTAAGACGAGGTTAATTATGGCTATCGTCAATTCAAGAGCAGCTATTGAGCCTAAAACTGGTAAAGCTGCCATTTTTGTTAATGAAACCATACACTCACTAATTCGCAAACTATTCGCAAACGGTGAGCAAGGTTTTGCTTACGATCCTAACGATCTATCTACGATGTGGCAAGATCAAGCCAAGTTACTTCCTGTAACTGGTGAGGGGCAACCTGTTTGGCATATTCTTGATAAGTCGGGCAATAACAACCACGCATTTGCTACAAGTTCTGCTACACGACCTATTCTTCGTAAGAATGCAACCACAGGTGCGTATTATTTAGAGTTTGATGGTACAGACGATTTTCTTGTTACTAGCTCGATCAACTTCACAGCTACGGATAAGATTAGTTTGTTTGCAGGAGTGCGTAAGTTGAGTGATTCGGCACGAGGAATTTTATTTGAGCTAGGAAGTGCTGTTGGTACACTACCCGGTAGTTTTGGTATCGAGGCTCCTCGTTTAAATACTGCGAATGCTTATAGCTTTGTGCATCAAGGGTCTACATCTCCAGGAACTTTAGCAACATCAGGCAGTCTTTACTCTGCACCGCATTCGGCTGTGCTAGTGGGTAATGGCAGTTTGTCTGGGACGCTTAGTGAATCTATTAAAGTAAACTCTATAACCACAGTAGGACCAAATACCGCGTTAGGCGCAAATACTAAATATGGAAACTATCCGTTATACATCGGTAGACGCGCAGGTACTTCCCTACCCTTCAACGGTCACATCTACGGTCTTATCGGTATTGGTAAATTAACGTCAGACAATGAAACAGCAGCTATCGAAAAAGAACTCGCTAAGAGAGTGGGGGTAACTTTGTCATGAGTAAATATGATTACGATGAGATGGACAGCTTAAAAGAAGTCATTCGGATTAAAGACGAGTTGTCACTTGGTTATCTGCGTATTGACGTTGATGGCTCAGTTTCAGCTATTGATTTCGGACGAAGTGTTACTGCGGACGAGCTACAGTTACTTGTTGATTTGATGCGGAAAATTGAGCGAGGAGAACTATGAGTTTTAATCTATCCGTAGTAAACATCATCCCCGATGCCCACAAAGACGCAGTGAATCAAATCGCAGCGTTATACGACTGCGGTGAAAACAACCTATCTGTAAAATTAGTTGACAGCAATGGTGCAGTCTATTGGGGTTGTCATTCATGGTGGAAGCCAGAAGATTATGCAATGTTCTCTGATGATGAATTAAGAGCGCAAGTAGTACCTACCGAGTTACAACCATCTTTAGAACATTTATATGAGCGATTAGTTTTAGATGGCGACGCTCAAGAGAATTGGCAGGCTGCATTGAGTGAATTGGGGCTTTCGGAAGTTCAAGAAGAAGTTTAAATTTTTACAAGCATCCGAAAGGGTGCTTTTTTTGCAATTGTGAATAATGAAAAAAAACGCCTAAAAAATAATGATAAGACCAAGAAAACACGCATTTTTGGTTAAAAATACATGAGTGGTCAGCAATTTCCAAACCAAATCAAAGCAGGTACTACGTTTAAATTTAGTTTGAATTTGACCGCTTATCCTGCCTCCGATTGGACAATTCACGCCTATTTACGTGGTGCTCATGCAATTGATATGCAGGCAGAGCCACAGGGCAATATGCATATTTTCAATATTTCAGCTTCGGTTACTAAAGAATACAAAGCGGGGCATTACGGCTATTCACTTCGAGCAATTCATACTGAAACAGGTGGGGTGGACGAACTTGAAGCTGGTGCTGTTGAGATTAAAGCAGACTTGGCAGCGGTATCTACGAGCCAAGATTTAAGAAGCCATGCACGTAAAACATTAGATGCAATTGAGGCAACTATTGAAGGGCGTGCATCTCTTGACCAAGAACGATACAGAATTAACAACCGTGAACTATATCGAACACCACTAGAAACTTTAAAGAAACTACGTGATCAGTATCGAGCAGAAGTGAGCCGTGAAGAAGCAAAGCTATCCGGCAAAAGCATGTTCGGTAAAACATTACGTGTGCGTTTGGGGTAAACCATGTTTGGATTAATAAAGAAAGAAGACCAAATCAGAACTCCACACGTTACAGAATTGAATGACGTAACTGTGAACAAGCCCAAAAAACTATATCGAAATATGGTTCGCTCTTTTAAAGCCGCAGTTTCAAGTCGCTTAAATAGCAAATGGCCATCTATGCCAATCAGTGCTGATGTTGTTGTTGAGCGCAATCAAAGAATTCTAGTGGCACGTAGTCGTGAGCAATGCTCAAACAATGACTATGCGAAAAACTATGTTCGCATGGTGCACCAAAATATTGTTGGCCCTACTGGTGTGACGCTTCAAGCACAAGTTAAAAACTCCGCAGGTAAACTTGACGCCCAAGCCAATGATGCACTTGAGTTTGCATGGTCTGAGTGGTCGAAAAAAGAAAACTGCGACATCCAATCAAAGAAAACATGGCGCTCTATTCAGCGTACTTGTGTGGTTTCGGCTGCCAAGGATGGTGAATTTTTTGCACGGATCGTTCGCGGTGGTGACGCTGGGCCGTGGGGGTTTTCGTTACAGCTGATTGATGCACAACGTTGTCCAATTGATTACAACGCTAAGTTGAAAAATGGCAGATTTATTCGCCAAGGCATTGAGTTTAATACTTATGGCAAGCCAATTGCGTATTACTTCAATGCTACAGATGGTGATGATGTTTACTATCGAACAGCGACTAATAATTACACTCGTGTAGAAGCTTCTGATGTAATTCATGGATTTTTAGAAGACATGGTTGGGCAAAAGCGTGGCTTGCCTTGGACTTCTACGAGCTTATTTCGATTACATCAAATTTCAGAGTTTGAAGACTCAGCTATTGTGAATGCACGTGTTTCCGCTAACAAAATGGGTTTTATTCAGTGGCGTGAGGGTTTCGGTCCTAAATTTGAAGAAGACGATGAGATTCAAATTGAATCGCAAGCTGGTGAATTTCCGATGTTGCCAGAAGGCGCTGAACTTAAAGAGTGGTCGCCAAATTATCCAACGGGTGAATTTCTACCATTTCATAAAGCAATGCTTAGATCGATGGCGGCAGGCATGGGGGTTTTATATAACAACCTCGCCTCTGACTTGGAAAACGTCAACTTCTCAAGTATTCGTCAGGGCACATTGGATGAGCGCGAGCACTGGAAAGAACTACAACAATGGCTAATTGAAACGTTGATTGAGCCTGTATTTTTTGAATGGCTCAAATATTCGCTATTGAAAGGCCATATTAAGAAAAAAAATGGTTCTTCATATCAAGCCTTGGAACTTGACCGATTAAGCAAGGTTTCTTGGCAAGCACGTCGTTGGACGTGGATCGATCCATCAAGCGAAGTAGCAGCCGCTGAAAAAGCAAAAAATAACATGCTGACTTCACCAGGCTCTGTAATTCGCGAACAAGGTAAAGATCCGCAAACCGTGTGGGCAGAATCCGCGCGTGATTTAAAAACAATGAAAGACGAATACATTAATCAAGGTTTTTCTGCTGAAACCGCAGAAGAAATGGTGCTTGCCAGCATGGGGCGCAAACAAATAGGGGCGGTAGGTCGTCCAAAGGAAGGTATGTAAATGAAAATTAACCGTATCAATTTAGCGATGGCTTTGGCTGGTACCTATTTTACACGTGATGCTTCAAACACTGTGTTGCCTGAATTTAACAAGGAGGCATTAACGCGTTCTTTTACTTTTGAGCGCGCTTCAATTGATGAAGAAAAACGCACTGTAGAGCTTTCATTTTCAAGTGAAGTGGAGGTTCAGCGTTGGTTTGGTTTTGAGGTACTAGATCATAGTGCTGGCGCTATGCGTATGGACCGCATTATTGGTGGTTCTTTGTTGCTGAATCATGATTGGGATGATCAGGTAGGTGTTGTTGAATCTGTGCGCATTGATGCAGATCGTAAAGGTCGTGCGGTAGTTCGTTTTGGGCGCTCAGCACATGCAGAAGAAATTTTTCAAGATGTTAAAGATGGTATTCGTAAGCATGTATCTGTGGGTTATCGCGTACTCGGTGCCAAGTTAAAAGAAACGCGTGATGATAATGATGTCTATCTCATTACAGATTGGGAACCTTATGAGATTTCACTTGTATCTGTACCTGCGGATATCACAGTAGGGGTGGGGCGTTCTGCAATTGTGAATAATGAAAACACACCTGCGAATTTGCAAAATGAAAAAATAAACAATACTCAAATTCCTCATCAACAGAGAACACACATTATGAATTGGGAATATTTTACTGACGAAAAGGGCAACCAAGTACGTCAACAAGTAGACGCAGAAGGTAAGCGTTTTGGTGCAATCGAATTGGTTCGCGCTGTTGGTGATACAGCAGAGCAAGGTGCGCAAGCAGAGCGTAAACGTGTAAGCGATATTATTGCTTTAGGTGAGCGTTTTGGCGCGGGTGACTTGGTTCGTCAATTTATTGATGAAAATAAAACAGCAACAGATTTGCAAGCCGCAATTTTAGAACGAACCCATAAAAAACAAAGCAAACCGTTACGCGAACAAACGCGTGATAGTAACCTTGGTTTGTCTGATTCGGAAGTTCAGCGTTTTAGCTTGGTCCGCGCAATTCGTGCATTACTTCCAAATGCAACACAAGCAGATAAGGAAGCAGCCGCTTTTGAAATGGAATGTAGCCGTGAAGCTGAAAAAGCGTATGGCCGTACTGCACAAGGTATTTTAGTGCCAAGCGATGTTTTAAATCGTGCGTTTGAAAAAGGCGGTACTACAAGCTCTGGCGCAAGCATTGTTGCTGAAGACCATCGTGCAGACATGTTTATTGACATGCTTCGTAACCGTACATCAATCATGGGTCTTGGTTATGTGATGGGTGGTTTAGTAGGTGATGTTGATATTCCAAAACAAACCGCTGGCTCAACAGCATATTGGTTGGGTGAAGATGAAGAGGTTGGTGCTTCAAATCCTACCACTTCACGATTAAAAGCATCTGAACAAGGTAACGAAGATGCAACGCTTGCCATTGAAGTATTCTGCTACCGTTTAGCTAAATCTTTAGCTGCACTTAGCTGTGGTTTACCACGCTTAGATGGCTTATTCTTCACAGGCGGTATTGGCGAAAACTCTGCTTACATCCGTGAAAAAACGGTCGCTTACTTGCCACACTTCGGCTTTAACTTCAGTAAAGAACGCAATAACAGCTTAAAACGCGGTACCGAAGGTCGTATTGATGCAGGCACAGGTGGTCCACAAATTTGGGTTGTACCAACTGACGAAGAAGGCCGTATTGCGAAAGAAACTGCGCAAGTTGCAGAGGAGCTAAAGTCAGCTGCAAAAAAGTCTGAATGTGACGCTGCGATTGCTTAAGCAATCGTAGTACTCAGCCACTTTCAATCAGTCCCTTTACGATCTAGAAAAAATTATGAAAACAATACTTTTGGTTCCTACAGAAATTGGTGTTGGTTTAACATCGGCATGTTTAGGTTTAATTTACGCTTTGGAATGCCAAGGTATAAAAGCTGGTTTCTTAAAACCATTTTCACAAGAATTACAGCCTGAAGCAGACCGCACGACGGCGTTGTATCGTCATCTGTTCAAGCATGAAACGGTTGAACCAATTACTTATGCTGCGCTGACTGAGCGTTTAAAAAATGATGAAAATGACGAATTGCTTGAAGATGCAGTCAGTTTACATCGTGAAATTTCTAAACATCACGATATCATTATTGTAGAAGGGGTTTTACCAAACGGACGTGATCCATTTGCAACTGAATTGAATGCAAATTTGGCCAAAGCACTGGATGCAAAAGTCATTATTGTGAGCAATGCTGACATCAATAATCCTGTTAAAACAGCGTCAAAAGTAGACAATCAATTACGTTTCTTTGGTGGTGCGTCTGGTGAACGTACTGCGGGCGTATTGTTCATGCGTACCAAAGGTTTGCCAGAAGATTCTGCACAAATTCCTGTTACGCTTGATCCAAGTTTACGTTTAATTAGCGACACCAACCAGTTTGTCAGCAAAATTCAAACCACACATCCAATGATTGGTAAAGACTGCATGCCAGTGATTGGCTTAGTGCCTTTTAGCAACACTTTAAGTGTGCCACGCATGTCTGACTTGGCTGCGCACATTTCAGCAGAATGGATCAACCAAGGTGAAGCACTCCAACGTCGTGTGCTACATAGCAGCTTAATTGCAGCCAATATTGAACATGAACTGGATAAGTTTGTGGCAGGTGAACTGATTATCAGTGCCTCTGACCGTATTGATGTGTTATTGGCAAGTAGTGTCGCCAGCAGCAATGGCACACCTTTAGCAGGTCTGTTATTGACGGAACATCATGCACCAAACAGCCAGATTCTAGATTTCTGCCAAGCTGCGATTAAACAAGGCTTGCCAATTTTACATACGCCACTCAGTACCTTTGAAACAGCTCAGAGCTTAATGAACTTAAGCAATGAAATTCCTGTAGACGATACTGAACGTGCTGAACAAGTGACGCGTTTCGTTTCAAGCCACATCAATGAAGAATGGTTAGCACAACTAATCAAAGGCACACACAAGCCGCGTCTATCTCCTTCTGCATTCCGCCATGAATTGGTACAAAAATCAATTCATGCCAAGAAACGTATTGTTCTACCTGAAGGTGATGAGCCACGTACGATTCAAGCGGCAGCAATCTGCCAATCTCGTGGTATTGCACACTGTATTCTTTTGGCAAAACCTGAAGCAGTGATTGAGGTGGCGAAAGCACGTAATATCGAATTGCCATTTGACCTTGAAATTATCAACCCTGATTCAATTCGCGAAAACTATGTTGCGCAAATGGTTGAGTTACGTAAAGGCAAAATCAACGACTTGCAAGCACGTGAACAACTGCAAGATACTGTAGTTCTGGGTACCATGATGCTCGCACTTGATCAAGTTGATGGTTTAGTTTCAGGCGCAGTCCACACCACTGCAAACACTGTTCGTCCGGCATTCCAGTTGATTAAGACAGCACCTGAATATTCACTGGTATCTTCAGTGTTCTTCATGCTGTTGCCTGATGAAGTGTATGTATATGGTGACTGTGCGATTAATCCAGACCCAGACGCAGAACAATTGGCTGAAATTGCAATTCAATCGGCAGACTCGGCGAAAGCCTTCGGTATTGACCCGCGTATTGCCATGATTTCTTACTCAACTGGTACATCAGGCGCAGGTGCAGATGTAGAAAAAGTTGCGCAAGCGACTGCTATTGCGAAACAACGTCGCCCAGACCTGTTGATTGATGGTCCATTACAGTACGATGCTGCTTCCGTTGAAAGTGTTGGTCGCTCGAAAGCACCAGACTCGCAAGTTGCAGGTCATGCCAATGTGTTTATTTTCCCAGACTTAAATACAGGTAACACCACCTATAAAGCAGTTCAACGTTCTGCCAATGTGGTGAGTGTTGGACCAATGCTGCAAGGTTTGAACAAACCTGTAAATGACTTGTCTCGTGGTGCTTTGGTGGACGATATTGTATTCACGATTGCCCTGACTGCGATTCAGGCCGAACAGCAAGTTGAAGCCAAAGCCAGCAAAGCATCTTAATTCGTTTTCAGTTTTCCAAACCACTCTTTCGAGAGTGGTTTTTTTTTGCTTTGATGGAAAGTTGATATTAAATTAAAGAGCTTCAATGCTTCTTTCTCAGGATTAAGGTATAAAAATGCCAATATTTTAAAGTGCCATTTGCCAAGGGTTTATTTCCTTTAAACTCATCAATAAATAAAATCTCAAATTCTGTACCAAACTTCTGTTCAAGCGCTATGCATTCAAAGCCGATGAATTGTTCTGAATCTCGTATCACCCAAGTATCCTCTTTGCCTAATATCTGAAATAAAAAGATTCCCTGTGGAACTAAGGCTTCAGCGATTTGTTCGAAAACATGATCAAGCCTATTCGGTGCACAAAAGAATAAGCTGAATAAAGCAATGATCAAACTCGCTTGGGGAAATTGATAATGTTCAAAGCGATCAAGGGTAAAAGTGAAACGAGCATGCTCTGCCAATTTCTGAAGACAGATTTCTCTTGCCTGAGGAGATGAATCAAAAGCATGTACTCTAAAATCCTGCTGGAGCAAAAATGCGGATTCATTGCCTGCACCACATCCACAATCGATCGCTATTTGGGGTCAATCATCAAAATAGCTCAATGCTTTGTCTAGTATGGGGCGATGAGGTATATTTTGGGTCAGTTCAGCAAACGTTGATTTCATTTATTTTTATTTAGGATTCAGAATACTTGAACCTAGAGCATACAACTTTAATGCCATGAGCAAATTTCATCTTCTCAATTAAGAAAGTAGAAAGATCCATCAAACTCAGTTTGGATACCCAATCTATCCTAATTAACCCTTCACAAAAAATCGGTTATTGACTCCCCATTTGCGCCAACCAAACGGTATGTCCCGCACATTCAGGATCTTCTGCAACCATGTTCAACACCTGAAAACCAGATTTCGTTAATAAATCACGATACTCCTCTTGAGCGAGACTTGCATGATATAAAGGCTCGCCAAACAATTCTCCAATCGCTTCACCATGTGCAGGACCACTGCTAAACATGAGCACTGTTCCCTGTTTGGCATGCTGTGCAAATTGGCCAAACATCTGTCGTTGATCGTCTTGAGTCAAATGAAAAAAGCTGTCCCATGCCAAAATTGCATCGAATTTTTGCGCTAGATGAAATTGCCGCATGTCTGCCTGAATCCAAGTCTGATCAGGAAAGTTTTTTCGAGCCATCAGTAGCATCGTTTCGGAACTATCCACCCCTGTGACCGTACAACCTCGTGCCAGTAAATAAGCAGCGATTGGCTTTCCCGAACCGCAACCGATATCCAGAATTTTCGCCTGAGCTGGCACTAAAGCCAGCACACGATCCAGCCAGAGTTTTTCAAAATATCGTGACTGGGAAA
>OGVK01000126.1_pt1 | contig 10845 bp, 12 predicted proteins | sample 1575721 | NCBI WGS metagenome assembly OGVK01 (sample SAMN07581521, study PRJEB24739) | freshwater metagenome | place: Singapore | collected 2015-01 | reverse complement strand
TTCCCAGTCACGATACGCATCCCCTCTTGGGCTCGAACCAAGGACCCTCTGATTACGCGACCCGAATGACCCCCTTAATCGCCGTCCGCTAACGCAGGCCAGCGACCTACCCCGCGATAAACAGCAGGCCGCAGAGAAAATCACCGCCGGACTAATGAACCTGATGCAGCAAGGGGTGGTCCGCAGTCGTGAGGATGTGGTGAAGCAGCTGGAGAGCTACGGTCTGAGCATCGCGAGGGAAACGAAAAGTAGCATCAGCATTGCCGATCCGGACGGTGGACGAAATATCCGGCTGAAAGGAATGATTTATGAGCGAGATTTTAAATTTAGCGAAGGGCTTCGAGGAGAAATCGAGGCAGCAGGCGCAGGATACCGAGCAGAGCGTGAAGCGCGAGTTCGAGAGGCTGGAAACGTCTATCAGCGAGGACTTGAAATCAAGCTCGCAGAACATCAGCAACGCTATCCGCGAGCAGAACGACAAACTGACGCGCATAGTCAGACACTCTATCCTGAGCGCACTGGGCTGGATATTCCTGTTCGCCATACTGCTGATCATGATACTGGGCGGGATAATCTGGTATCAGGGAACGGTCATCACTTCGCGCCTGAACGAAATGGACAGCTACAGTCAGCAACTGGAGAGCCTGAAAGCCCAGAGCGGCGCAGGGGTAGCGATTTACAAGGACGACAAAAAGAACACCTATCTGCTGGTACTGCCAGAGAAAGCACATGGCATCGAGACATACACATCGAAAGCCGGCAACACCGTGATGAAGTACACCGCGAAGTAACCACAGCAGACGCCACAGAAACGCGACAGCGCGTTTTTATCACTGAGGACAGGCAAAACCATGACCGAGATGGAAAAGCAGCTTCTGAGCGCATTAGAACGCTTACAGACAAGCTACGCGCAACAGCAACAGGCGTGGCAGGACAGTTACAGCAACTTGCAACGCATGTTCGAGACTACCTCGCAGGCGCTGGAGCGCAACGACAAGGTATGTCTGAACTTGAGCAATCAGGTGAACGGCTTGTACGAGCAGGTAGAACGCTTGAGCAACGATTTGAACCGATTAACACGCTCATAAAGCAGCATGAACACCAGCAGAAATTGGAAAAACAGTACAATAGTCACCACTGTCTTTCTAGGTGAGTTTAATTAATAATCAAGATCTTAAAGGAGTTATGGATGATAACCTACTGGCATATGCAAATGCATCCTGATGATAAGTCATTCGCCGATACGCATATATATTCCATATTAGAAAGCAGGAAAATTATCGGGTTAGGTGAATGGAATGAGGGGGAGTCGATAATTTCATCATTCAAGAATGATATGAAGGTGAATGATATCGTCGCGATCAAGAATGGTGCAAAGCTTATAGCTCTTGTTCAGGTCATTGGGGGAGCATATACAGTGCATGATGACAACAGTGAAATAGGCTGGATTGAGCATCGTCGGCCTATTCGAGTTCTTGACTGGGATATCTGGGGAAAAACACTTCCTCAGCCAAGAGGAACTCTGGTGAAATGTGTGAATGAAGTCGAAACCACCAAAATAATCAGGGAGTGGCATACACGTATTGAAAAAGTGCTTACCAATAGAGGCATTGCTACATCAGTTTGATACGAAATATCTTTTTTTGCGTCCCATTAAGCTGAGGTGACAGAAGAAATTCGACAGGTGAGGCCGTTCGCGTGTAAATTTAACGGCAGCAAAAAAACGAAGCCCCAGCAATCATGAGCTATCTTGGCGGATGTGCATGATTACCAGGGCCAGGTACGAAACCTAAGAAGGATATTAGCACATGAACCGTGCCAGACAACAGCCCGCCATAAGCGCAGGGCGAATTGAATAACGCAGCACTCGAACTTTTCAACGACCGCTTACCGCACAAACCGTACTTCTCGGATGATTTGCACTTTGGTGTGCGCATCGCAGGGAAAGAACGCGCCATTCTGGCGAAATACATCCAGTTTAATCAGCCTCACGCCATGTTCTGGCTGGGATTTGACGTTGACCGCATCGGCGCAGCCATTGACTGGAGTGACCGCAACGCGCCAGCGCCGACGCTGACCATCACCAATCCGGAAAACGGACATGCGCACCTGCTTTATGCTTTAAAAACTTCGATACGTACCGCGCCAGACGGAAAAATAAAACCATTACGCTATGCAGCTGCCGTAGAGAATGCGCTACGTAAAAAACTGGACGCTGACGCAGGCTATTCTGGGTTAATTTGCAAGAATCCGAACCACAGTCATTGGAAAATTGCCGTATGGCAGCCAGAACTCTACACGCTGGACTGGTTAGCCGACTTTCTCGAATTTAGCGCCGCGAACGACAAAGAAATCGTTGCTGATTACGGTTTAGGTCGTAATTGCACGTTGTTCGACAAGACCCGTAAGTGGGCATATCGTGCCATCCGTCAGGGCTGGCCTGATTTCGACCAGTGGCTGAAAGCCTGTTACGAACGTGCCAGCGCCTACAACCAACAATTTTCAGCACCATTGGATGAAAATGAGATCGCTGGTATAGCCAAAAGTATTGCTAAGTGGACACAACAAAAAATGTGTGAGCAGTCTTTTTCTAATTATGTAGCCTTGACACATAGTTCGGAGATTCAGTCTGTTAGAGGTAAAAAAGGCGGTTCGATAGGTGGTCGAGTGTCTCGCGGAGGTGGGCGGCCTGTATCCGAAAAATCAGAAAGAACAATAAAGCCATGGGTTTCTATGGGGATAGATAGAAGCACCTACTACAGGAAAAAGAAGCTTTTAAAAACAGCTATATAGTGTTTTTCTCGACTGTTTTTTTTAAAAATAACTGGCCATTTATACAAGTGTTCTTTAACATGTTAGGCATAGTTTAAACAGGCGTAATTATTACTATGTCTTATAAGGTGTCATCATTTTTTGCAGGTATTGGTGGGTTCGATCTAGGTCTAGAAAGATCTGGCATGGAGGTCGTTTTCCAATGTGAAATCAACAAATTTTGTCAGTCTGTCTTGAAAAAGAACTGGCCTGATGTACCTCTTTTTAGCGACATAGCGTCGCTAATGCCGTCCGATATACCGGAAAGTAATGTTTGGTGTGGGGGATTCCCCTGCCAAGACGTATCTCTTGCTAATCAAGGAAAAAGGAAAGGTTTGCTCGGTGAGCGAAGTGGCCTTTTTTATACATATGCGAAACTCATCAAAGAGAGAAAGCCTGACTGGCTTATCATCGAAAATGTTCCAGGACTCCTCAATTCGCACGACGGAGAAGATTTCAGAACCGTCATCGAAACGCTGGATGAACTCGGGTATGGCGTATCGTGGCGAGTTCTTGATGCAAAATACTTTGGAACACCCCAAAGAAGACGTCGAGTGTACATTGTCGCAAGTTTTGGAGACATGCGCTCCGCTAGAGTCCTTTTTGAGTCCGGAACAACTGAAATCGTTGATAAACAGGGCTGTGGAAAGAGGTCAGGAAATACCAGAAAACATGCTGGAAGCTTATCAGAAGCAGATATCTATTCTATCCAACATGCAGGAATTGGTCGAAAAGCCAGTGCCGGACCTCAAGCCAAAGGTTTCAGGAACGATGGCGAAACCTACACACTTGATTCAAGAGGAAGCTCTGATGCTGTATGTTCGCCGGATGTTGCCTTCGGAGTACGAAACATTACAGGGGTTTCCGAAAAACTGGACTCTCGTAGATTTAGAGCGATAGGTAATGCAGTTGCAGTACCTATCGTCGAATGGATTGGTTCTCGAATTAGAATTGTAGATTCTATGTAATGATGTTTTTTTTACTATTGTCGAGCAATGTGAAATCACCTTCAAAAATATCAGGGCAAGGACAGCCCTGATCTGTTAAGAATCTTACGAAGCTTGAGTAGTTTGTAAATATTGCACGGTCTTTATCAACTTTCATTGGTATTGGACCGTTCTCTATTTTTTTTTCCATATCTTCGGCTATTGGAAGTAAACACAGAGTCCAATTGTGCTTACTCAAGTCTCTTAGGTTGGCGTGTCTTATTCTTTTATAAAGATAATCATAGAGTGGAGTACCAACAGCAAATACAATTTTTCCTCCTGTTTGATCCACTACATTACCCTTGACTAAAAATTGCTCTTGCTGCCTTCGCCATGCATTAGTTTCTATAGTGTTAGCTCCCACGAATATTGATAGTTGTTGATTGCTTCTTTTAGGGGCTTTTGCCCAACTTCTCACGTGGTCAGATATTTTTTTTGTGTTGCTAGTCTCCCCGCCGCCTTGCATCTCTAACAAAATCTCATCGACTTTATTTTTTGTAGAGAAATTTCTCATTATATAGTCAGCATGATAACTATGATCAGCTTCTGGTAATGGTATGGTAGTTTCTCTTTTTACCCCTACTTCATGAGGCTTTAAATTTTCATTTGCATATATGAATTTTGCTATTTTCAATAAGATATCCTGTTGATGTTTTACAAGCCCTATTGGATTTTTTTCTTTATTAGTATTTCTTGATGAGCATAATCTGTGCTCACATGTAATCCAAAGACGACCATCAGGCTTCCTTACTGAACATACAGGCTCCAATGATTTAGATACCTTATCGCAAGTTCTATCCATAAACGGACACATCGCATCACTTTTTGCTGCTACAGGGATTATGTCTATTGGTGAGTCAGTTCTAATTCCTAAGTACTCCGCGACACTCACAGCCATTCTTTATTTCATCCAGAAGAAACAGTGTTAATCCATCTTAAACACCACTGCGACCAAAACAAAGCCTATATCAGATAACAGCCCCTTTATGGACGGCCGTTTTTTTGCAGCGATTATAGAATATGTCATACTCTAATACCCTATAAGCCAGTACACACGTCGTCCCCTCTAACGAGGTGCCACCGTGACTGGTTCAGGGGGCTCGCCGCCCCCCGAAACCCCTGGCATCCACTGCGAAAAATTCTCACAGTGGTGCGAATTTTTTCTCAGCGGAGCCTATGGAAAAGCGAACGAAAGAAATCAAAATCCGCATGACCGCGACTGAGCATCAGCGTCTTCTTGAACGGTGTGACCGTATTCATCTTGCAGAGTGGTTGCGTCAGCTTGGTCTGGGAGAACATACGGCACGTAAACGGCCTGTTCCTGAGGTTGCGCCTGAACTGCTTCGTCAGGTCAGTGGTATGGGCAACAACCTGAACCAGATCGCTCGTAGACTGAATCAGTCCGATAGCCTGACGCCTTCTGAGCGTGTCTCACTGCTTTCTATCCTGAACAGCCTCGACCGTCAGCTAGGGGAATTACTGGAGCAGCACCGTGATCGTTAAAATTCATTCCCGTGGTGCAGGTTCTGGCAGTGGTCCGGTTGATTACCTGCTGGGTAAAGACCGTCAGCGAGATCAGGCTACCGTATTACGGGGTGATCCTGACCGTGTATGCGAACTGATAGACAGCTGCGACTTTGCCCGTTCGTACACCTCTGGCGTGCTGTCTTTTCAGGAGCCGGATATTGCCGACTCTGAGAAATCCCGCCTGATGGACGAGTGGGAACAGACCCTGATGACGGGATTAGACCGTGACCAGTACAACTGTCTCTGGGTAGAGCACCGCGACAAGGGACGGCTTGAGCTTAACTTTGTCATCCCGAACATCGAATTGCAGAGCGGAAAACGGCTGCAACCCTACTTTGACCGCGCCGACCGTCCCCGCGTCAACGCCTGGCAGACCCTGACCAACGACCGGCTGGGGTTGCGCGACCCGAACGATCCGACTTACCGCCGCCCGCTGACGCAGGCCAGCGATCTGCCCCGCGACAAACAGCAGGCGGCAGAGAAAATTACCGCCGGCCTGATGAACCTGATGCAGCAGGGTGTGATCCGCAGCCGGCAGGACGTGGTGACGCAGCTGGAAAGCTACGGCCTGACCGTGGCGCGGGAAACGAAAAGCAGCATCAGCATTGCCGATCCGGACGGCGGCCGAAATATCCGGCTGAAAGGAATGATTTATGAGCGAGATTTTAAATTTGGCGAAGGGCTTCGAGGAGAAATCGAAGCAGCAGGCGCAGGATACCGAGCAGAGCGTGAAGCGCGAGTTCGCGAGGCTGGAGACGTCTATCAGCGCGGAACTGCAATCAAGCTCGCAGAGCATCAGCAACGCTATCCGCGAGCAGAACGGCAGGCTGACGGGCATGCTCAGGAAGTCAGTCTCAACAGCAATGGCGTGGATATTCATCTGCTTCGCCCTGCTGATCGGCATCATGGGCGGGATAATCTGGTTTCAGGGCACGATCATCACCTCACGCCTGAGCGAGATGGACAGCTACAGCCAGCAGCTGGCGAACCTGAAAGCGAAAAGCGGCGCGGGCGTGACGATTTACAGCGACGACACGCGCCGGAACACCTACCTGGTGGTGCTGCCGAAGCAGGCGCACGGCGTGGAAACCTACACGTCGACGACCGACAACACCGTGGTGAAATACACAGCGAAATAACCCCTCCAGAGCGCCCTGAAACGCCACAGCGCGTTTTTAACACTGAGGACGACCAAAACCATGACCGAGATGGAAAAACAGCTTCTGAGCGCCTTAGAGAGCTTACAGACAAGCTACGAGCAACAGCAGCAGGCGTGGCAGGACAGCTACAGCAGCTTGCAGCACATGTTCGAGGCTACCTCACAGGCGCTGACGCACAGCGACCGGGTGTGTCAGCACTTGAGCAGTCAGGTAGAGAGCTTGCGCGCGCAGGTCGAGAGCTTGAGCAGGAACGTCAGCCGCTTGATGCGTTGATCAGGCAGCACGACCGCGCCTACGCCGAGAAGCTGCGTGAGCAGCAGCCAGAGCCGGAGCCGCAGAAAAAAACGACCCGCTACTATGGCCCCTCGATGTGACCGCTTTTCCGAAATCAGAATTAAGTGTACTATGTACTCCGTTAAAAACAGGAGACAGCCGTGAGTCACGCGATTGAGTTTATCGAGACCCCGATGTTTACCCGTCAGATAAAACAGATCGCCACGGATGAAGAGCTCAGGGAGCTGCAAAAGACGCTGATTGAGTCGCCGGACAAAGGCGATATCATCCAGAAAACCGGCGGGCTGCGAAAAGTCAGGATGGCGACGGGCAATCAGGGAAAAAGCGGCAGTGCGAGGGTAATTTATTTTCTGGCCACAGCCGAGGTGATTTATCTGGTGATGGCCTACCCGAAAAGCACCAAAGACAGCCTGACGGACGCGGAGAAAGCCGCGCTGAAGACGCTGACCCAACAACTGAAAGACGAGGTGTGACATGAGTTTTTTTGACGAGCTGAAAGCATCGCTGGAAGAAGCCGTTGAAATCAAAAACGGCGTCAGAGAGCCTGCCCGCGTCACCCGTTACGAGCTGGCAGACGTGAAGGCCATCAGGGCACAGCTGAACGTTTCACAGAGCGAGATGGCGAAAGTGCTGGGAACCAGCCTCGACACTATCAAGAGCTGGGAAACCGGACGCCGTAATCCGACCGGACTGGCGGCGAAGGTGCTGGCAACCATCCAGGCGAATCCGAAATTCTTCCAGGAACTGGCGGCGCACTAAGCCGTTGTGACAGAAGGATTCGACATGCGAGGCCGTTCGCGTGTAATTTAACGGCAACAGAAAAAACAAAGCCCCGGAAATCATGCTCATTCTTGGCGGAGCGACATGATAACCAGGGCCAGGTACGAAACCTTGAAAGGATATTAGCACATGAACCGTGCCAGACAACAGACCGCCATAAGCGCAGGGCGCATTGCATAACGCTGCACTCGAACTCTTCAACGAGCGCTTACCGCACAAGCCGTACTTTTCGGACGATCTGCATTTTGGTGTACGGATTGCCGGTAAGGAACGCGCCATTCTGGCGAAATATATCCAGTTCAATCAGCCTCATGCCATGTTCTGGCTGGGATTCGACGTTGATCGCGCCGGTGCCGCCATCGACTGGAGCGACCGCAACGCGCCCGCGCCCACGCTGACCATTACCAACCCCGACAACGGACATGCGCACCTGCTGTATGCGCTGAAAACCTCGATACGCACCGCGCCGGACGGAAAAATGAAGCCTCTGCGCTACGCTGCCGCCGTGGAGAACGCGCTACGCAAAAAATTAGAGGCTGACGCGGGGTATTCAGGTCTAATCTGCAAAAATCCGAACCACGGCCACTGGAAAATTGCCGTGTGGCAGCCGGAACTCTACACGCTGGACTGGCTGGCCGACTTTCTCGACTTAAACGCAGCGAATGACAAAGAAATCGTCGCCGACTACGGCTTAGGCCGTAACTGCACCCTGTTCGACAGAACCCGGAAGTGGGCATATCGCGCCATCCGTCAGGGCTGGCCTGAGTACGACCAGTGGCTACAAGCCTGCTATGAACGTGCCTGCGTTTATAACCTGCAATTTGCAGCGCCTCTGGATGAAAATGAGGTTAGTGCGATAGCTAAAAGTATTGCGAAGTGGACTGGTAAAAACTTTTCAAAAGAAACCTTTTCTTCTTATGTTAAGAAAACTCACTCATCTTCCATTCAATCATTGAGGGGGCGAATTGGAGGAAGTAAGAGTAGAGGCGGAGGAAGATATATAGATGATTTCAGTGAAAGAACTCTGGAACCATGGTTAGACATGGGGATCAGCCGAGCTACCTACTACAGAAGGAAGAAAAAAAGTGGCATTTGAAAAAAAAGACATCACAGCTAAACACAAGTTAAGAAGACCACAGACCGAGGCATTCGGTAAGATAAGAGAACACTACGAAAAAAAAGAATTGAAAGAAGTTGGGCTCATACTGCCGGTTGGTTGCGGGAAGTCTGGTCTTATATCAATAACTCCATATGCAACAGAATCTAGCCGTGTTCTTATAATTGCGCCTGGTAAAAAAATAAGAGACCAGTTAGCTAAAGACATGAAGTTTAATGAGCCTGATAATTTTTACAACAAGTGCGAATTTTTTGATTTGGTAGATGACTATCCAGAAGTTTGCATAATTGAGGCAGGTGGTAAGACTAATATACACGACATTAGGTCAAGTGATATTGTCGTTTCCAATATCCAACAAATAGCTGGAGATGAGAATAAATGGCTTGAGCAGTTGGATGCTGACTTCTTTGATTTGATTATTGTTGATGAAGCCCACCACAACAAGGCAAGCACATGGGTTAAGGTTAAAGAAAAGTTCCCAAATGCGAAGGTGATAAACTATAGCGCCACTCCAATGAGGAGTGATGGCCAGTTGATGAGCGGTGAAATTATATATAGTTTCCCTGTGGTTGAAGCAATTAGGGAAGGGTATATTAAAAGGCTTCACGCCAAGATGATTAGTCCATCAAAGTTGGTATATGTTGATAGTGATGGTAATGAAATAACCTTAACAAACCCTGAGGATATTAAAAGATTAGGTGAGGAAGAAGCATCATTTAGGCGCGGCGTTCTCATGTCTGATGAAACACTTAGTACATTGGTAGATCTTTCTATTAAGGAACTAAATAGACTTCGAGAAGAGTCTGGGGAAAAAAGGTTAAAAATCATTGCATCTGCACTGAATTACGGTCATTGCATTCAGATAAAAGAAGCATTTCTGGCTAGAAACCTACGAGCTGATTATGTTCACTCTAACGAAGATGGGGCTGTTAATGATAGGGTTTTCTCTAAACTAGAGAATCATGAGCTAGACGTTATTGTTCAATCGAAAATGCTTGGTGAAGGGTTTGACCACAAATTTTTATCTGTAGCTATGGTTGGTAGCGTTTTTTCTAATTTGAGCCCATTTGTTCAGTTTGTTGGCCGAGTAATGCGAGTAGTAAAACAAAATTCCCCCGGCGATTTAGTTAACAGAGGAGTTGTTGTTTTCCATGTTGGTGCAAACATTGCCAATCGGTGGAGTGACTTTAGGAATTTCAGTCAGGCCGATCAGGACTTCTTCGCTGACTTGTTACCAGAAGTTGAAGATGTTGATTTTGGCTCCGATGGCACAAGTGACAGGGATCCTGATGAGACAGGGGGTAGTAACCAGCTTATACCTGTCGAGGTTACTAGCACTGATGGTGTAACGGCTTCCGAGTTAGATCCAATCGGAGATTTCCAAGAGCTTAAAAAAGAACTGGCATCTTTAGGTATGACAACTAATGAGGCGATAGAGATTTTGCGTAGGTCTAGGTTGAGCAAACAAGATCAGAGAAGAGCTGGAAGACAGGCTATTAACGATCTTGTTAATCATCATGCGGGCTTGCTCATTAATCAACTTGGGTTCAAACCGAAAGGCCGAAATTTCAACAAGTCTCAAGATAACTACTCATGGGTTGTAAGAGAGTTGCATAATCGAGTTAACGAACATATTGGGTGTAACAGCGGTGATAGAGAAAATCTTAGTTTAGAGCAGGTTGATGAAGCTAAATCAGCTGTGCCTAACCTTGCAGAAGACATCCGACAGGAATGGTCTAATGGCTAAATTCAAGTCTCTTATTGTTGGCGCCAAGTTTGAGGTTGCCTCTAGGAAAACCACCTGTAAACATGACAAAAAGCATGTGATTACAAAAGGTGAGTTCAGGCTAAGCGTAAAGAATTCGACGCAAGGTGAATCTTACTATTGCCTCTCCTGTGCCAAAACGATGGTTACTGAAAGCCAGGCCAAACTAGAAGGTCTCAAAAGCGAGCTCGATTCCCTCTCACTTTAGGTGAGACCATAACAAGCCTATATCAGATAACAGCCCTCTCTAGCAGAGGGCTTTTTTTTTGCAGCCAGTATATAATCTGACATACTGCATCATACTCTAAGCCAGTACACACAGCGTCCCCTCTATCGAGGTGCCTCCGTGACTGGTTCAGGGGGCTCGCCGCCCCCCGAAACCCCTGGCTATCGTGACTGGGAAAC
>OGVK01000125.1_pt1 | contig 10878 bp, 14 predicted proteins | sample 1575721 | NCBI WGS metagenome assembly OGVK01 (sample SAMN07581521, study PRJEB24739) | freshwater metagenome | place: Singapore | collected 2015-01 | reverse complement strand
TATGCTCAACTGACTTCTGAATATACGCCGTACAAAGCACAGAAGAAGCACGTGTTGTCGGAGCAACGTGAGTTTGGGAGCTATCAGAGTTTGCTGACCTTCCCATTGGGAGAGGATCATCCTGATGCACCTGCTATGCTGGTCTTTAGTTATATTCTTGGCGATTCACAGTTGTCTTCACGTCTGGCACAGGAATTACGCGAGAAGAATGCTTTGGTTTATGGTTTTGGCAGTGAAATTCAGTTGGATGATTGGGTCAATTCAGGTGCACTGAGTATCGATGCCAATTACACCGCAGGCAAAGCCGAGCAAGTCTCTCAGTCAGTGCATAAGGTGCTGCAAGAACTGGTGGATCGTGGGGTAACTGAACAAGAGTTGGAAGCGGCGAAAGCGGATATTCTGAAAAACCGAGTTACGGCTTTGGAAGATGAGCGCAATATTCATCGAATGCTGACCTCACAGTTGGAGCGAGATCGTGATTTACTGTTCCGTAAAAAGCGCGACCAAGCGATTGCCAACTTGACCAAGGCAGATGTCGACCAAGCCATTAAAAAGTACATCCATCTCGATCAACTGGTGGAAGTGATGGCGGATCAATATGGACAGTCGAATCACTAATTTTTAATGTTTTTCATCAGCTAAACGATTTCAATAAAAAGCCACATTTTTGTGGTTTTTTATTTTATAACTTAAAGTTAAATTGAACAAATGGTAAAAATAAGCGAAACTTTATATAACTTTTGAATAACGAAAACATAACTTGACTGAGTTGATGTATGCACAAAATCCTAAAAAATTCTGCTTTTATTCTTTTTGCATGTGCAATTGCTACGTCTTACGCGACAGCAGCCACGGAAACCCGTGTCATTCGCGCCGAAAATGGGCAATTGGTATCTCTGGGTGATAGTTATATTCAACTGGTACAGAATATGCAGCAACCGCCAATCTCGGTGCGGAATTACGAGTGGGAAGAAGGGGACAAGCAGTTTACTGCATCAGACCATGTGTATTTGGTGGGGAATACCTATTACACCGTGACCATTGTCGATAACGTGATTAAAAAGATTGTTTGGGATCGGAAAGTTTAAGCCATAAAAAAAGCCCTGAGTCTAAGCTGAGGGCTTTTTTATTAGGCCATTGAATTAATGGTCATGATCATGCTTGTTGGCATGGAATTCTTCATTATGACGGAAGCGTAAATAGTTCTCGAACTGTTCACAGTATTCATCATAGTTATCTTCCAGCATCATTTGGAATTGCTGCAAGATATAAGACATGACTTGTTCCTTGGCATCACGCATTTCATCGCCATCTTTAAAATTATTGGCTGCGACCCAAGTATTGAAACGTGCCGTTGCAAACAGCATTGAAGCGCTGACTTGACCACGAATTTCATTTGGCTTGACTTGTTGTCCTTTGGCTGGGCGACAAAATTCATTGGCATATTTAATAAATTCATCTGCACGTTCAAAAAAAGCAGCATTCAAAGCTTCTTCTTCGGTAACATCGGTAGCGTCAATCTTTTGAACCATGACTGTTCCTAGCTAAAATTTCATGTTGCATTATAGGCAAAGCCTTGCAGAAACAAAACCTTTGACTTAATCTAAAAATAGCCTAAGCATTATAAAAATGGAACGCTGTATGTCAGATGCTATTGCAATTCAAAATCTTAAACATGATGTCTTCTTATTGCGTCAGCAAATTTGGCCACCACAATCTTTGGCCAATGTAGAAGGTTTGCCCATTTATTATGGTTCGGCGGAAGATGTGGCGCATTATTATCAGCAATGGCAAGACTTGATCGAGCGGGCACAATTGCTCAGTCAGCCATTTCTAAGCGATGACGTGGTCGATGCGATTCATTTACCGAGTCATTTGAACTTGCCGTTGTTTTATTTTCATGTAGATCGAATTCGAATTAATAAAACCCGAGCCAAAGAGTCGAAGACCTTTAGAGGGATAGCTAGTTTACTGGATAAATGCGGAGAATTTCCTGCAGCACAAGTGACCGCCATGCAGGCATGGCTGAATAGTGATGAGCAGGCGGCGCTGGTGGCACACCGTGAATTTATTGATCTAAGAACCTATGTGTTTCAGCATGGGCAAAGTGAATACACCCGCACCCGATTTTATGTGAACGGGATTGTGTTAAGCACTGAAGAGCATTTTAAATTGGTGGATGCACGCGATAAGCCACGTAAGCAACGCAGTGATAGCTATAGTGATCCACTGGCTGACAATGACGTCTGGAAAGTCTTTGGAAAATACCGTTAAGTTGGTGTTAAGACCAGAACGGTTTGATTTTCTTAAAGGCTTTGAGCTGCTTGTCGATGTGTTTTAACTGTTGCTTTTCCTGTTGATTGAGCCAATCCATTGCACAGTGAATTTCTTCATTTTCAGGCAGTTCATGGAAGAATTGCTCGGCAACCAAAAGGTCATTGTATTGTCCCAACAGTTCCTGAATTGGTTTAATGGCTTTAAGGTAGTGTTTCACTGCTTTATTGCTATAGAGGCTACGTACAAATTCAATGTTGTAGCGTAAATGTTTAAAGCGTTTGCGCAGTTTGTGCTTTTCTTCATCTTCCAATTGAGAAAAATGTCCAATGTCATGGGCAATCTGTTGATGGGTTTTCTTTAGGTTTTTCTCTGCATAATGTTGGAAAGATTTTTTCTTTTTATTTTTTGAACTTGGTTCTGAAGTCACGTAATTCATCAGTTCCAGTATCAGTTGATTGGTTTCGGTGGACTGAAAAATCCACATTACTTGATTGTGATAACTCTCTGGAGTTGGAATATCCAAGTGTGCACAGCCCGCTTCTTGTAATTGCGGCAGCAATGTTTCACGTATGGCATCGGTATCCCGTGCCGTGCCTAAGGATTGGAAGATGATCCGTAATTGTGCCGCCCAGTGTGGCGGAATGTCGTGAGTAAGCTGAGCATAACAACTCAGTGCGCTACGCATTCGCCGTATTGCCACTCGTGCCTGATGCACATGTTCGCTATTGTAGAAGCCACAGGCAAGGGCAGTTGCATTTGGTAAGAGATGCTTAAAGGTATTGTTTAAGATGGCGTGCACTGCCGCATTTGCGGTCATGGCTGAATCTAAAACAATAGGCGCTGCATATTGTGGCGGTAATAGATCCTGTTGCTGCACATGCAAATCTCCACGCTGGGATTTACTACGTGTATCCAGCCACAGCTGGTATTTATTCATCCACGGTTCTATACAGCGGATTAAGTCATGAATCGAGCCTTGCACCAGTTCAAACTCAATTTCAAAGATTCTTATTTTTTCTTTTTGAAAGACCAGATGACCAATGTCAAGACAGACTTCAATTTCAGACTGATTGAACAGCAAAATTTTGGATACACGTTCAACATCGGTCGAAAACTTGACTTGAAAATTCTGCGACGCATTTTCAGTGGTAAAAAGCGCAGGCAGTTCCTCAACATGATCCTGATATAAGGCTAAATTGAGTTTAGGCTGCTTCTTCTTGCCTAAGTCAGTTTCAAACTCAAAGCGTTCAATATGCCGTTCGGTTTTATATTTCAGGGTTTGAATCCAGTGACCTTGTTCCAAGCGTAATCGCAGCGCAATCGATTGTTGTGCCAGTTGAAAATCTGGGGTGTCGTAATAATGGGCGAGTAAACGTTGCTTATAGACTTTGGAGGCGCAGAAGTCTTGATAAATCATGTCCTGAAACGCTTCTGGAATCTGAAATTTGAGTTCAATTTCTGACATGTTCTAGCCCTCGCACTGGAGTTTTTAAAATTATTTTAATGGCGCTAAATGTATATCTTGGCTAAACAGACTGAATAAGTCCAGTAAAAATGTAAATATGTAACATGTCTATTTAAAGACAAAAAATGAAAGACATCCACAAGTCAAACTTATGGATGCCAATGGCTTAAAGATTGAAGTCACTTAGAATTTGAGGAATTTTCGGCTCACCATAAATTGCTCAGTCGCATCTAATAATGCTTGTGCATAGACTTCTTGCTTAGCCGTTAACCATCCCAGTACGAACCAGTCACTGGCTTCCAGTTCAGTCTGTTGAATATAAGCAGCAGAAGAGCTGAGGGTTAGATATTCCTCAGCGGCTTGATGGGCTTCATTCAGTGCTTTGCTATATTTTTGCAAGTTTTTGACATCGTAAATTGAGGTCAAAATCGGGAAGCTAAACTTGAGTTCACGAATACGCTGCGAGAGCAGTTCCAGACTTTCAAAATTGGTCACGTCAGTTTCGGCAAGCTGCTCATGAATCTGTTTATATTGCTGTTGTAAGGTATTTTGAGCATAACCTTTTAAATCCAGTTCTTGTATCGCTGTACTGGACTGCAAACTAAACATTAACAATTCTAAAAAGTGATGCACATTCAGGGTTGAGCGAACCAAATTATTCAGTTTTTCTTGCGCATATAAAATATCTTTGGTCAGACTAGCAGTCGTTGTCGGATTTTGCAGTAATGCACCCAAGGTGCGCTGCATATGCTCAAGCTGTTGTAAATGTTCAAAATGATGTTTGAAGGCTGCCAGCTGATAAGCCCACTTGTCAGAAACATCCTTACTCCATGTTCTCAATAAAGCTGACGTTAAATAGAGATGATCTAAAGCCAAATGTGCTTGTTCTAAATGTTCTTGTTGAGCAACACCCGCGGAAATGGCTGCAATATTGGGTAGCAAATGTTGTAGTTGCTGCGCAATCAGTGAACGCACATTGCTGTCGGCGCTGTCTTTTTTGACCAGTTGAAACGCTTTTGCTTGTTTGGCTGGACTCACTTCTTGCTGAATTGACAGTAAATGACCCATTTCGGCTTTACTGCGAACATCGAGCCACAATTGGTATTTCTTGACCCATTCAAAACTAAAGGCGAGTAAGGACTGTATAGCACCTTGTTTCAACTCAAACTCGACTTCATGGACTTCGCGTTCTTCAGTTTCTGTGGCCAAGCGACCGATATCAAGACTGACTTCAATTTCTGCATCTTCAAAGTGAATGACGCGATAAGTCCGCTGAATATCAGATTCGAATTGTAACTTTAACCCATCCAGCTGGGCGCCCAATGCTTGTTGCAAAATAGCAAGCGCCTCGGGTTCTTGTTGGTAAATCGTTAAATCTAAAGCAGGGGCGTGTTCAGACACACCAAAATCATGGTTATGCTCAAAACGGTGCAAATGACTTTTGCCTGCTGCTTTTAAAGTTTGAACCCAGTGTTCACCTTCTAGGCGCAAACGTAGCGCAACACCATGTTGTGAAAGTTGTTTATCTGGTGTGTCGAAATATTTGGCTTTGAGGTGAATCAGATTAGATTTTTTTGGATCTAAGGCTTTCAGGAGTGCCGTTCTTTTTGCAGTAGGAATTTGAAATTTTAATTCAACTTCAATCATAAATTTGCCTTAGATCATTGTTGGAAAAATGGTGAAGTCACTTTAAGTTGAGTGCTTATGACAGCGGTGACTTTTTATTATTAAATTCTAGCCGAAAAATTTGATGCTGTACGGGATAATGAGTGAAATTATCAGCAATCAAGTATTTCCTAGCGCAAAAGTAGCAATGTTGTATTTGCATCACAGAAAAATGCGCAGTTTGTATGTTGATTCACTCATTGAAATCTAAGTATCTAATCAACAGGGGACGGCTGAAAATCAGAAGTTAGTTTTTGCCAATTTTAACCGTCAAAGGTGAGCAAAAATGTAATTGACCAATTTTGCATGAAGCACAATCATGTTTGGGCGAAATACAAATCAAGAATTTAAAACAATCAGGAAGATCCAAGCATGAATGCAATCGTAGAGCCGAAAAATGAGGTGGCAGCAGCGCAAGCACCACAACTACCCATCCGAAACTATAACGAGTTTTATCGCTTTTATTTAACGGAACATCGCAATATCACCAGCCGACGTTTACACGTTTTAGGCAGTGCCATAGGCGGATATTTCATCGCCAAAGCAATCCGCCAGCGTAAACCGAAATATGTGTTGTATGGTTTGTTGCCTGGCTATGCCTGTGCTTGGGTTGGGCATTTTATGTTTGAAAAGAATAAGCCTGCTTCTTTTAAACAGCCGCTGTATAGCTTTATTTCGGACTGGCGTATGCTGTCGGATATTGCACGAGGCAACTTGAGTTTGAAATGTCGATCATTGGATAAAATTCCAAGTTAGGGCGCATGCTATATAAAGTACATTTGTCTATTAATATTGCAGATAAATGTGAATTATAAATACATGTTATATTTGAACTTTAAATGATCATTAAAGTTTATATTTCATGTATATTTTAAAAATCAGCTAGGATGTTGCAATCTTCTGATGTAGTATGAGACTCGGATTATTTAGAGTGTCTTGTTTGTGTCAGGATACAGCAAGTTTCCAATGCCTGGAGTGACCTTTCTCTGGGCTTTTTTTATTTTGAGTCTTGGAAAAGTAACGAAATAGCAGAAGAAAAATAAGGGACTTTTAATTGAAAGACTCTCTAATTTTCTGCCCACATTGCCCGTGTGGTTAGTGCAGAAAATTAGAGAGTCGCGTTTATTTTCAGTTATTGTTATTCTTATTGAAAATAAACAAAATCTTTCGGTTTATCATTGTATTTTATTGCTTTTATGACTGTATTAAACCGTGAATTTGACGCTTGCTCTATCCCTAGAAATGGTGATTTTTGTAAAACTGAAAAATTAAAAGTTATCTTTTAATTCACGTAATCTTTGAAACTCTTCCACGCTTTGTACTCTGAGAAATGGATTGGTTTCCAGCTCAATTTCAATGGTGCTAGGCACAGTCGGCTGACCCAGCATTCGTAGTGCTTCTACCTGTTCAAAGCGTTGCTGAATTTCCAGATTATCAGGTTCTACATGCAGGGCAAATTTGGCATTCGACAGTGTATATTCATGGGTGCAATAAACTTGGGTTCTTGGGGGTAAGGCTGCCAAACGGTTGAGCGAGTGATACATCTGCTCAAAAGTTCCTTCAAAGACACGTCCACAGCCCATGGCAAATAAGGTATCCCCACAAAATACCAAATCTAAAGCATCGCTAAAATAAACAATGTGGCCTAAAGTGTGGCCAGGTACCGCAATCACATCAATACGAACATCATGAAAATTGAAATGCTCTTAAAGGAACGCCCGCATGAGTAATAACATCATCGATGCCGTCACCCAGGCAGTGAATTCACTGGTATCAGCACTGAAGCTGCCCGACGAATCCGCGAAAGCCAATGACACGCTGGGCAGCATGAATTTCCCCCAGTTCAGCCGTATTTTGCCCTATAAGGATTATGATTCCGCGACCGGGCTGTTTATTAATAACAAAACCATCGGTTTTATGTTTGAGGCGCGTCCTTTACCCGGTGCGGATAAAAGTATCGTCGCCACACTGGAGCATTTACTGCGCAGCAAACTTCCCCGGGGCGTCCCGGTCAGTTTTCATCTGGTCTCCAGCAAACTGGTCGGCAATGATATCGACTACGGTCTGCGTGAATTCCGCTGGAGCGGTAAACAGGCTAAGAAGTTTAACGCCATCACCCAGGCCTACTATCTCCGGGCAGCGGAGACGAAGTTCCCCCTGCCTCCTGCACTGGAATAAAAAACAATAAACACATGGAGGCAATAATCTGACCCATAAAGATCGAATCCAACAACACCTCCCCTTGCCACAAACAAATAAGCAGAGTGATAAATAATAAAACCACATGAAAGAAAACAATCAGGAACAGAATGTTCGCTGAGAACTCCCCATCACCAACTTCCACCTCTAAGCAGAAAAAATAAAATACACACAAACTACAGATAATATAGACGCCTTCATGTCGAATACCCTGAAAGAAATCAGGAGAAAACTCTCCTGCCAGTCCATTGTAAGTCAGTCTGGCTCCCAGATAGATGAGCCAGTAGACTGGAGGTATAAACAAAAATCCGTACTTTCGAAGAAACAGCATCATATCCATCCCCTGATTATTTGCTCATAGCGTTCAGTGCGTTAAGTTTTTTTTCACGTACTGCTTTAATCTCTTCTTTATACTTGCATTCTGATGCCATCTTTTTTGCGTCACCGAAAGTTAATGGCTCTGACGAAGTGCCTGTGTTAGTTTGAATTGCTAAACGTAACGCCTCACCTGCACAAGGTGTCTAATGAATAATACTTTGCAGTTGTTCTGGAGTAGCGGGCTGCATATCGCGAGAATCTTCAATATACTGCACAAAAAAAACACCCAGTTAACACAATTAAAAGAAGAACTATCAAAAAACCAAATTGCTGGCCAATTTCTTGATGTCTTTCCATTGTTCCATCCCTACCGGTCAATCCAGTTTGTAAATCAGCATTTCATTTTGAGTTAGCTTTATATAATTCCCACTGATGGATATAGGAATAATACTGCCCACCAGGCACATTAATGATGATGCCATCACAGTCCAGTTTATTAACAGGGCTGGTAAAAGCGCCTGTCGGCATGTTTACCTCAAGTGTCCGGCAGTCATCTTTCCAGTGTCTACCTGCTTAACTCAGCCATAGTCGCCTCAATATTCACTACAACTTAAAGTGAATGTTTTAAATGATCGATATATTGCTGAATCAAGGCTTCGTTACGGGAAAAATAAGACCACTGTCCGTATTTTTCGACTTGAATTAAACCTGCCTGCTGGAGCACCGAGAGATGATTCGACATGGTCGATTGCGAGACTTTACCCAAGCGTTCGATGTGCCCTGCACATACGCCACGTCGAAAGCCACCGCATTCTTCAGCCGATAAAAACTGTTCAGGATGTTTTAACCATTCCAGAATTTGACGGCGGGTCGGATTCGCCAATGCTTTAAAAATTAAATCAATATCCATAGTCCAGACATGTTCAATCAGGCACAAGCTTGATTCAGCTTTTCTTTAATATATCGCATTTTTTCGATTTTTATATCGAATATTTTAGATATATTGTAAAAAACTGCATCAAACTTGGCTAAGTTACTGATGATACTTAACTTATAAGCCTTGCTTTAAGCTCGCCTCAATAAATTTATCCAGATCACCATCCAATACTGCACCCGTATTCGAGTTTTCAACACCGGTACGTAAGTCTTTAATACGTGAGTCATCCAAAACGTAGGAACGAATCTGGCTGCCCCAACCAATATCCGACTTCGAGTCTTCTAGTGCTTGCGCAGCTTCGTTACGTTTGCTCATTTCCAGCTCATACAACTTGGCACGTAACTGTTTCCACGCATGGTCACGGTTGGCGTGTTGTGAACGCTGGTTCTGACACGCCACCACAATACCTGTCGGCGCATGGGTTAAACGTACCGCAGAGTCGGTTTTGTTAATGTGCTGACCACCCGCACCCGAAGCACGGTAAGTATCGGTACGGACATCCGATGGATTGATGTCAATTTCAATATTGTCATCAACTTCTGGAGAGACAAATACCGCAGAGAATGAGGTATGACGACGGTTACCCGAGTCAAATGGCGATTTACGTACTAAACGATGTACACCTGATTCTGTACGCAACCAACCATAGGCATATTCACCTTCAACACGAATCGTTGCCGATTTAATCCCTGACACATCACCATCAGATTCTTCCATCAATTCAGCTTTAAAGCCGTGACGTTCGATCCAGCGCATATACATACGCAACAACATGGATGCCCAGTCTTGTGCCTCTGTACCACCTGAACCTGCCTGAATTTCCACATAACATGGATTCGGGTCCATTGGGTTACTGAACATACGGCGGAATTCAAGTTTTGCCAGTTCTTCTTCGGCAGAACTCAATTCAGATTGCACATCGGCCAACAGACTCTCGTCATCGGCTTCAACGGCCAAATCCAACATCGCCTGTGCATCTTCAAGTTGAGTCGCTAAACCATCCAACACATTTAAAACGTTTTCGAGTTCGCCTTTTTCTTTGGCCATTGCCTGCGCACGGCTTTGGTCATTCCAAATCGCAGGATCTTCTAATTCACGCAGAACTTCTTCTAAACGTTCTTTTTTCAGATCGTAGTCAAAGATACCCCCGTAGTGTTTGACCACGGTCGTTTAAATCTTTTAATTGGTTTAAATAAGGATTAATTTCCACGGGAGCTACTCTCAAATCAATTATTAGCTTAAATAGCCCTCAATTATAGCACAGAGCACATCGAGATTTTTAACCTGCGCATGTAATTAGGAATTGACGGGGCTGCTGGATTTAACAACAATAGCCGCACTTTAAAAGAGCATAACAATTTTATAACGACAACCACTTCAGGGGTTTATTACATGAAAAAAGTTCTTACGAGTTTAGCTTTGGCACTCATAGCATCCTCAAGTTTTGCCTATGATGCTCAAATAGATACAGGCTTTAGTTTTTTTGACCGCGATGATGATATTACTGATGCTGAAGGACAGTTTGATCTGAAAGGAACCTTTTATTTTAATCCTGTTATAGTAAAAAATGCACCGCTTAATGAAGCTGCGTTCTTGGGTCACAATAGCAATGCTTCTTTGAGCTATACCTATAATTACTGGGACAGCAAAACGCTATCCGATGGCTTAGGAAATAATGTTTCTCAAGAAAGCAAAGCGCATCATATTGGTGCTGGCATAGAGTATTTTGTCGAACAATTTTATTTGAACGGTCAAGTGGGTTTTGGGCAAGCAAAAGATGAAACCAAAATTCAATCGGTGCTGGGTTAGATTTTATTAATATGCTTATTTTTTGCGGAATAGGCTTTGCAGGCTATAAATATCTATCTACAAAAAGGAACAGCAAGAAAAATAAAAGTTTTAGTAATTAAAAATAGGATTTATGAAAAAGTTATGTGAGTATACTTTAATTATTTGTTGGTTAATATTGACTGCTTGTTCGCCATCCACATCTAAAGAAATAACTACGGATAATATA
>OGVK01000124.1_pt1 | contig 10899 bp, 6 predicted proteins | sample 1575721 | NCBI WGS metagenome assembly OGVK01 (sample SAMN07581521, study PRJEB24739) | freshwater metagenome | place: Singapore | collected 2015-01 | reverse complement strand
CCGCGTAAAGTGAAGCCGATTGAGGTTCATAAGATTCAGCTGAGGGAAGCGCTCCGTTTCTATCTGGCTAGCGATGGTTTATTGGATCAGGATGGCGGTGAGGACGGATTCGGTTTCGGACGGGAGCGCTTCCTGAATCAAATAGCGCTGTGGGCTGATGTGCCACTGAATCAGCAGCAGGCTTTATTGGTTGAATTGTTAGAGCAGTATCGTGGATTGCGTTCACAGCGGGATGACATCACTGTATTTGGATTTTCAGTGAATAACCAGTCTCTGGATGAGGGAATATAAATGCATAAAATCAGTCTGTTATCGTTACATCGGCAGTTTGAAGAAAATTGCTAAAAAACTAGATGTTCTTAACGCTAAAGACTATGCTACATGGCAATACGAACTTGCACAATTAAAGAGCGGAGAATCAATATCAAACTATGAGAAATTCTTTGGTTCATATCAAGATTTAGATTTATATGATGATGTTGCAACAAACGACTGGCAAGACATCACATTTGGACGAACAGGTCATACATTTAATCACAATGTAAACATTAACGGTGGTACAGATGCAATGAAATATGCGTTCAGTTATGCTCATATGAACGACAAGGCTATCATGCTTGGAAGTAACTATAAGCGCGATAACTTTTCTTTGAAATTGAACACTAAACCAACTAAGAATACAACCTTTGATTTACAAGCTCGATATTCAATGACTAATATTCGTGGTGGTGGTGCTAACGATGCAACAAGTTCATACGATTCTGATAAACGTTTGAAATATTCTGTAATTTATACGCCATTCCCTATCAACGACCTTACATCAGATTCTGGCTCAGGCGACGATGACCTTGGTAATCTTTATAATCCGGTACAGTCTGTTTATGATAACGACCGTTTACAGAATAGAAAAAATCTTAACTTAGCTGGTGATTTTGGTTGGGAAATATTCAACAATCTTATTGCAAAAACAGAATTCGGTTATGATCTTACATCAAACTACGACAAGAGATTCTGGGGTACAACAACCTATTATGTTAAGAATGTTCCTGCTAGCGAAAATCAAAATATGCCTGCTACACAATTACAGCAGACAGATCGCCATAGTTTCCGCAATACAAACACGATTAGTTATGATTTCAAGAAACTTCTTAACAGCAAAGATCATAGCCTCAACCTTATGTTAGGTCATGAGTATATCATAACAAAAGAAAGAGTAAATACCAACGTTATTCATGGATTCCCAGTAAACTATATGGCAGAAGACGCATGGAGACTTTCTACACAGGGAACACCTTATATGATTAAAGACTATTATTCTCCTGACGATAAATTATTATCTTTCTTTGGACGTGCAAATTATAATTTTAAAGACAAGTATCTTTTAAGCGCAACATTCCGTGCAGATGCTTCTTCAAAGTTCTCTAAAGAAAACCGTTGGGGATATTTTCCATCAGCTGCAGCAGCTTGGCGTATATCTTCTGAACCATTCATGAAGGGTGCATCAAAATGGCTTGATGACTTGAAACTTCGTTTTAGTTATGGAACTGCGGGTAACAACAATATTCCTTCAGGACAGCTGACACAGGTGTATGAAAACAATACTACATCCTGGATAAATGGTATCAGCAACTACTGGGCACCATCTACTTACATGTCTAATCCTGATTTGAAATGGGAAACAACTATCACGCGTAATCTCGGTCTTGACTTCACTCTTTGGGGTGGTAAGCTGACTGGTACGATAGAAGCGTATCTTAATACGACCAAAGACCTACTTATTGCATTCCCTGTGTCTGGTACCGGTTATGACTTCCAATACAGAAATATGGGAAAGACTGAGAATAAAGGTCTTGAGGCTTCTTTCACATGGCATGCTGTAAACACGAAAAACTGGGGACTGGATTTCAATGGAAACATTGGTTTCAACAAGTCAAAAATCAAAAGCCTTGGTATGATGAATGACTTTGGTGCAGAAAGCTATTGGGCTTCATCAGAAATAGGAAACGACTATTGGATTGCTGTTGGAGGTTCTGTAGGTCAGATGTATGGTTATAAGTCAGCAGGTCGCTATGAAGTTGATGACTTCACGGGTTACAATGCATCAACAAAGTCATGGACTCTCAAGAGTGGAGTGCCAGATGCTTCAGGAGTTGTTGGTAAGGTACGTCCAGGCTCTATGAAACTTGCAGATCAGCTAACCGTAGATACAAACGGTGATGGTATCCCTGATGCCGGTGACGGTATAATTGATACAAACGACAAAACAATCATCGGTAATGCTAATCCTGATTTTACTGGCGGTTTTGGAATCAACGCCCATGCTTATGGATTTGACTTAAGTGCAAACTTTAATTTCAGTGTTGGCAACGACATCTATAATGCCAACAAAATTGAATTCTCTACAACAGGAAAATACCAATACCGTAACATGCTAAGTACGATGGCAGCAGGTAATCGTTGGACAAACCTTGACCCTGCTACGGGCCTTATATCAAATGATCCAGCAAGGCTGAAAGAGCTCAATGCAACAACAACAGAGTTCTCTCCATACACCGACAGAATGGTATTCTCTGACTGGTCTGTAGAAGATGGTTCATTCCTTCGTCTTAACACATTGACACTCGGCTATACACTACCACAACTCATGACAAACAAAGTTGGTATCAACAGTCTTCGTTTCTATGTAACGGCTTACAACGTATTCTGTATCACAAACTATTCTGGTTATGACCCAGAAGTATCAACAATGCGCAGAACAAATCTTACACCAGGTGTAGACTACTCTGGATATCCTAAGAGTCGCCAGTTTGTTATCGGTTTGAATTTGAATTTCTAATACGCAGGAGGATTTAAAAATGAAAAAATATATAAAGCTATCAATACTTGCATTATCATTAGCCGGACTAAGTTCATGCGACATGGATGCACCAAATCAATCTTCACTAGACCCTAGTGTAGTTGGATATACTGAGAAAATGGCCGAATCTGCCATCGTGGGTATTCATCAGTCATTTGGAGAAACCAATTCATATCGTGGTCGTTTCATCCCATATTATGGAATGAACACCGATGTTGAAATGATAAATATACCAACTTTAGCTAAGACTCCTGATGGTGGAAAGAATGATCTTTGCGCTTACAACGCAACACCAAACAATACTCTCATGAATACATCAAACAATGCATATGCAAAGTTTTACGAGGGTATTGAACGTGCCAACATGGTGATTGATGCCATAAAGCAATATGGAGATCCAGCTAATCGTCCTGAAATGGCTGAGTTGCTTGGAGAGGGCATGACGCTGCGCGCTGTACTTTATCTAGATTTAATAAAAGGATGGGGTGATGTTCCTGCACGCTTTGAACCTATATCAACAAACACGATGTATCAAGAACGTACAGACCGTGACTCTATATATATCAGACTACTTGCTGACTTAAAGGAAGCGGAGGATATGATGCCATGGCCTAACGCTAATGATAAAACTAAGAACGTGGAACGTGTGAGCAAGTCGTTTGTAAAGGGACTTCGTGCACGCATTGCTCTCTATGCAGCAGGCTATAGTTATCGTGCAGACGGAACCGTAAGAAGAAGCAACTCTCCTGCCCTCTCTGTAGATAATATGTATAAGATTGTTCGTGATGAATGTGAAGATGTCATCAACAGCGGTAAAAACAAGTTAGGGGATTTTAAGTCTAACTTCACACGTATTTGCAATGACAACACAGATGCCGGTAACGAAAGTCTATGGGAAATACCTTTCTCTGACGGTCGTGGTCGTGTACTATATACTTGGGGCGTAAAGCACAATGCAAAAGATCAGTATACTAAACAGGCTCAGGGCGGTGTAAATGGTCCTTTACCTTATTTGTATTATGACTATGACAATGAGGATGTGCGCCGTGACATCACTTGTGTGCCATATGAATGGAGTAATGATTCAAAGGCTAAGCAGCAACTTCGCAAAGTAAATAAATGGTGCTTCGGCAAGCTTCGTTACGAATGGATGAGTCGCATCGTAACATCAACAAACGATGACGGCTTAAACTTCCAATATATGCGCTTGGCAGATGTTTATCTCATGGCAGCTGAAGCTATTAATCAAATTAGTGGTCCTAGTGATGCATGGGCATATATGGAACCCGTATTGACACGTGCTCTGCCTGCAGAGAAAGTAGCCGCTTTGAAGAATAAATACACAGCAAACAAAGATGCATTCTTCAATGGAATCGTTGAACAACGCGGACTAGAATTTGCAGGAGAACAACTTAGAAAAGCAGATCTTATTCGTTGGAATCTTATTGATGACAAACTTGCTGAGGTAAAAGAAAAAATGAAAGCATTAAGAACTCGCACTGGAGCTTATGCCGACTTACCAGGAAGTGTATATACCAAAACAGCTGACGATGGAGAGACGCTTCTCATCTATGGTCTGAATCATGGCGACACAGATGATCAGGGTGATAATCTCGTTAGTTCTAATGGATATGAAAAGACATCTTGGCTTGATCCAGATTCTAAAACTGGTGTTATGAAGATTGAAGACGATTTAATTGAAGGTCTGTATATCGCTAAACCAAGTACACATGCTATCTGGCCTATCTGGCAGACATTCATTGACAACAGCAATGGTAAACTAAACAATACATGGCTCGGATTTTAATTCATGAAATTCCTAAGATTATGAAGATTATTAATAATATATCAAAATACCTGCTTGGACTTGCGACTATCATAACAGTAAGTTCTTGCAGTGATCAGATGGACGAGATAACTAGTTTGATTCTCGACCGCAACTACGCTCCTGTAGAATTGACGGCAAAGGTTGTCAACAAGACAAACGTAAAACTTACTTGGGTCAAGTCTAATGCCGATAGTTATACTATTGAAGTATTTCAGGATGACAGTCTTACGTTTGCAGGAACTCCTGTTAAAACGATTACAAACATTCAAGCTAGTGACATTCCTTATACTGTAAACAGTCTGCAAGGTGAAACTAACTATTCGTTTAGAGTAAAAGCCGTTACAAAGGATGATGCTTCAAGAGACTCAAAATGGAGTACGGCCTACGTTGAAACAGAAGCTGAAAACATTCTCAGTGCTGTAAATGAAGAAACTGATATTACTGCAACTACAGTGACTTTAAATTGGCCTGCAGGACAAACGGCTACTTCAATCGTGGCTACAAATAATGATTCTTTTGCGTCAAATGTTATCACACATACGATAACGGCTGATGAAATAGCCGCAGGAAAAGCTACAATCAGCGGACTCACTCCTGAGACTAACTATACCATCAAACTGTATAATAACACAAAGACAAGAGGCACTGTAAAAGTAAAGACTGCAATTGATTTAGGTGGCGCAACTCTTGTGAAAGCAGGCAGCGACCTTAAAACATGTATCGACAATGCAAACGACGGAGACGTTCTAGCTCTAATGCCTGGTACATATCCTATAAACACAATAGATGGGAACATGCCTCTTAATAAGAGCATTGCAATAAAGTCTGTTCGTTCTTACGATAAGGCAATCATACAAGGTGGTTTCCAACTCAGCAATGGTGCAGCACTTAGCTTAACCCAACTTGTTCTTGACGGAAACAACAATACAACAATCAAATATGTTGCAGATTATAAGACTGCAGGTAAATTTGGTGACTTAACTATTGAAGGTTGCGATGTCAAAGGCTATACAGGTGGTGTTTACTACGTGAATATTGCTGCAGATATCACAAACTTAAAAATTAACAACAGCATCATTCACAACATCAGCACAGCAAGTGACTTTATGGATTGCAGATTAGGTGCTATACACAATCTGACATTTACAAACAATACTGTCTACGCCATCTCTTGCCGCGACTTCTTCAGATATGACAACAAGGCAAGTAGTTTCCCTGGCGTAACTCCATACATCAATGTAGACCACAACACACTCGATGGTTTAGGATCTGTAAATAAAGGTGTATTCTATGTAAGATTCACGGGAACTTCCATAGCCTTTACAAATAATATCGTAAGTAATTCAACAGGTTTGTTCTGCAAATTTGCACCAACAAGCATTCCGAATTTCAGTGGTAACAACTACTACAATTCACCAAACTTCGTTGAGGCAACTGATGATAAGACAAATGTAGGCATAACCGTCTATGACAATACTGGTACAAGTTATAATCCAAGCTATGCAGACTATGCAAATCATGACTTTACAGTGAAAAGTGAAGATTTGAAATCGTCAAAGACTGGTGATCCTCGTTGGATAAAATAAGGAATTCTTTATTTTATTATCAAGTAGGAGAATACATTTTTGCATTCTCCTACTTTTTTATTTCTCCCAGTCCTATATATAAATTTAAAAGATACAGCTATAAGAAAAGTTCTTTCGAATGCCACTAATATCCTAACACTTTTGTTTATAAAGGATGAGCGAGCGACATTAAGTATATTCCCTGCGTTTTTTGTTTTATTTTACCACGAAGCTACGGAATCTCTCGCAAAGCCTATAAACAGGGGGATTAACAATACGTAGCTAGCCCAATTTAGCTACGAGAGCTACGTTCTAGCTACGTTATCTATTTCTGTATATATATGTACGTGTACGCGCGCACTTAAAACTTTTCGAAAATTCTAGTGTCAAAGTTTCAATATACAGAATATCAACATATTATCTACCATTTTTAACAATATGTGGTGACGGTGATGTGACGAAGAAACCTTAAATTTCAACATGCGTTTGACGAAGAAACGCATTGCGATTTACGTTGTTTTGGGGAGTGATTAGGGCCTTATCACTCGGTAAAGTATAATGAAACGCAATCTCGTTTTCTTGAAAAATAGCATTAGAAGATTATGAAAAATTCTCTATTAGATTTTCAAACATTCTTTCGTCGCTTGATAATTCTTGAAAAGGAGTCTAACAAGTTGATATTCAAAGGATAGACATTTAGACATTTGTTTTTTGGAAAAATCCAGAGTGTGCATGTACGCACGTGTTATAGTGTGTAGCACCAGTAATTGAAACTTTGAATAACAGTTCAAACCTGATTTCATAGCATGAATATAAATCTTGTCGTATCTTTGCCCAGAATTCAGTGGAATTCAGCAGAACATATAAAGAAGCTTGAAAATTCTGTTCTCGTTTACTGGGTCAATGTCCCCATCCTCAGTTCCTCAGATGCAGTAACGATTCTTTGACAAATTCACATGCAAAATACATTTCTTCCTTGAAATGACATAAATTACCGTAGCTAAACCATAGCTTAACGTAGCAAAATCAAGTAAGCTACGTTTCCTTACCTCCCAATGTTTATAGGCGTTGCGAGAAATGCCGTAGCTTCGTAGCTAAAAACACAAAAAGATGCTGTGTAGGATCCCAAAATATAGAAGATTCAAATCACCACCAATAAATCTAAGCTTAAACTGTAAGCCATTAGCTGGAACTGATTTATATTTGTTATTAAAGAAGTTGTCTCATTTTATCGGATGGGGTACATTCACATGAATAAGAATCTATGATCAACCTGTTGGCGGAATTAATTTAGTGCATACTTAATTCTGCCAATGGGCTTGTCGTTAATGAAGTTTACGTATTGCAGAATGGTAAGTGCACTAATTTTGCCAATGATTCTGGCAAACAAACCATTCGTTATTTTCGCGTAGTTCCTGATGACCAAGAACTGGTCTGTAAGTTGTGAGAATATTGTCTCAATCCTCTTTCTTGCCTTTGCAAACGGAATGAATGTCGGTTTCCAATCCTTTTGGTTGAGCCGATACGGACACTCCAGTCTTATGTGTGCGGTTTCGAACAAGTCAAGCTGTACGTCAGCTCCAATATACCCTTTGTCACCATAGATGCTACAGTCGTGATAAGTATGTTTTACATCCTTCATATAATGGAGGTCAGCCACACTTGCCTTTGACAGATCATAGGAATGGATAACTCCACTTAACCCACAGAGAGCGTGTAACTTATAACCAAAATAATACGTGTTCTGCGAAGCACAGAAGCCGAAGTCGGGAGCTTGCGAGAAATTGCCGGCACGCCCCATCTTGCAACGTTTTCCTCTTGCAACCCTACAGACCTCTATCGGCTTGGAGTCAACAAAGAATTGTTCCTCTCCGCCATCCATTTCCATGGCAATCCGCTTGCGCAGTTCCTCACACAGGCCTGACGTTTTCTTCCTGCGGTCATTGAACTGTCTCCTTGATATGAGATTGGGAATGCTGTCCTTGTATTCTTGCAATTTATAGTCGAACAACCACTTCTCACTATCAATGCTCTCGGTCTCTGCCGTCAGGGATAGCGCCACCACTTCCAAATCCGAAAACTTGGGAACAGGACCACGACGTGGAACATTACCCGAATCATTGACGAGATTTTCAGAGAATTGCTTGCATATCTCAAGTATTTTGACGAATTTTGCATAAAGGTTGTACATACGATGGTTTGAACTTAATGTTTTAATCACCACTAAGTTACTAAAAATCAGCGACATGTACAACTTTTTACTCATATTTATCAACTTAAATTAATTCCGCCAACGGGTATGATCATTAATTTTATACCTATATGAAACTTAGATGGCGAATTTATTAATTTTGACAAATAAAGAAGTAATATCAGAAAAAATATCTATATTTGTATTATTGAAAAATAAAAAACATGAAACATAAAGCTACATTAATCGTTATTATGGCTATTACATTGCTTGCTTCTTGCAGCAGAAACAAGACAGATGAAACTGCTAAACAGGTAGATACAATACCAGAAATAGTGATGCAGATACAAAAATGCTCACGACTTTATACCGCTGAATATAAATTCCACAAGATTATCACTCATCAGGATAAAAAGACTATCAAAGCTTCATTGTTCAAAACAGACATGAGTTTTGATATTCCGATGAGTCAAAGAAAAATTGCTATCCCTATGGATGCAACTGTAAAAGCATATATTGACTTCTCAAATTTCTCTGAAAAGAACATAACAAAATATGGCAACAAGATTGAGGTTACACTACCCGACCCACGCATCATTATGACTAGCTCGAAAATAGACCACGATGGAATTAAAAAAGACGTTAGTTTGATACGTTCTAACTTCAGTGATGAGGAACTATCTAATTATGAAAAACAGGGGCGAGACCAAATCATTAAATCTATATCTCAGACAGATATTCTGGAAAGAGCAAAGATGAACGCGGCCAACAATATCATACCAATGATAAAGTTAATGGGATATAACGAAAAAAATATTATCATAAGCTTCAGAAAGGGCTTTAACAACAACATTAATAACCTAATAGACAAAACTACAATAGAGCATGAGAAATAAGAATAAATCAAGACTAAGCATTAAGTCTTTTATCAGCAATGTAGCAGTAAATCCATTACTGCAAGTTGTGATAATAGCTATTGCTGCTATTATTATCCTAACCGGACTATATTGGCTAAACAAAGACAACAGTATAAGTATTGAAGAGAACAAGAAGATTGACATTACGCCTACCATGATTAAATCTATTACAGACATTGGTGAGTGGGAATTTCTACAAGTTAATGATGAAGAATTGACTGATACGACAAGACATGGTTTCTTTGGCGACGATGAACTCGTGAGAATATATTATGGCACACTTCGACTGGGAATTGATTTGCATGAGACAAAGAAAAACTGGATTAGAGTAGACCACGACACAATTAAGGCAACATTGCCACCAATAAAATTGCTCGATAAAGATTTTATTGACGAAGCGAGAACAAAACCATTCTCTGAGAAAGGTACTTGGACAGACAAAGACCGTAAAGCATTATACAACAAAGCACACAAAGCGATGAAAAACCGTTGCATGACGGCTGATAATATATCTAAAGCCAAGAAAAACGCAACAGTACAATTCGACAATATTCTGCATTCAATGGGATTTGAATACGTAAAAGTATTATTTGAAAAATAACAATACATAAAAGACCCGCTAGCATATTAGCTAACGGGTCCTCTCTCACTCAATCAACAAAATCATTTAAACCCATTCTCACCACGGGGAGAAATTTAAAAAAAATAATCTATCAAAACACAATACTCAAAACTTTCAAAACATTTTAAGCCTAATCATGTACTCCTAAATCAAATCTATCTTGTTTTATTTATAAATTAGAGAATGTATAATCATCATTATATGATTAAGTTTACCTCTAATTACAATGCAAAGATAAATCTAAATTCTCCCCATTGTGCCATTATCTGTGAATATTTCAACAAATCATTGAGCAAACGATTGCACAACATTTATGAAAACTCTTATTCTACGCTTCTGCCTGTAGCTATAAAGTAAGCTGTCTTGCAATCAAGATAGTTACATACAGTTTCGGTATACTTGTCTAATGACTGCTCGTTACTTGTCTGGGCATCAAGCAAATCGCTCATTGTAGCAGTTCCAGCCTTGTAATAATCTTCGTTTAGGCGAAGATTTTCTGTTGACTGTTCGATGCTTTTACGTGCCACTAAGATCTGTTTGTATGAATTATCAAAATCATTGTATGCACTTTGCATCTGTATAATGAGTAGTTGACGATTATCATCTCTGTCCTGACGTGCAATCTGTTCAGCTATCTTCTGATGCTTCACCAAATGATTATCACTCCACAAGCCACTGATAGGAACACTAAGAGTTGCCAATCCTATCACGTTAGCTTGACCACTTCCCATCATGTTTTGATACACGCCAACAGCACCAACAGACAAGGTAGGCATCAGAGCACCTTTTTTCAGTTTAGTCTGAAGTTTATTAGCCTCAACATTTTTATCGTGACTGGGAAACAGATCGGAAGAGCACACGTCTGAACTCCAGTCACCTGAAGCTATCTCGTATGCCGTCTTCTGCTTGAAAAAAAAAA
>OGVK01000123.1_pt1 | contig 10927 bp, 8 predicted proteins | sample 1575721 | NCBI WGS metagenome assembly OGVK01 (sample SAMN07581521, study PRJEB24739) | freshwater metagenome | place: Singapore | collected 2015-01 | reverse complement strand
TGTTGGTGCTTCAACTCTAATTCCTGTAGCTCCTTCTCTAACTGCTGCTGTACGTTCAATTCCTAAGTTAGGTTTAGGTATTGCTGGTGGTTCAGTTGCTGGTGTTGGCATATCTCAAGGAAGCTTTTATGGTGCTGGTTCTTATGTATCAGAAAAAGGATTACGTATTCAAGACCCCGATCTAGCTGGCAAATATAAAAAAGCTGGTCAAAGTTATAAGGATATGGCTACTGATCCTGTTGCTTGGGGTATCGGTTTGGGTATGGGTGCGATTATTGGTGGTGCTGTTGGTGTATCAAGATATAGACAAGTTAAGCGTACTGAAGCTCTAATTAATCAATATAAGAGTAATCCACTAGTAACTCAAGCTGATATTGACGCATATAAACTAAATAATCCTAATGATTCGTTTGATGCTAGTAAATATACTCCTGAAGATATTGAAGCTAACAGAATATTACGTAATGATCCTAATTGGTTACCTAATCAAGAAGCTTTAGACTATGAGGTAGCTACAATAATTGATATTAGCAAGAGAATAGAACAAGCTAAAAATTATAGTTATGCCGATTTAGCTACTTCAGGCATATTAACAACTAGTGATCAAAACATTATTCTTAATAACAATAGATTAATTAATGAGTTTAATAAGACTGGTGATTATTCTTTATTAGAGCAGTTAGAGATTCCTCAAGTACACCGAGATGTATACTTATTACGTTATGAAGATCCTAATGTTGGCGGGTATACTGGACTTGTTGATAGTCTTAAGAGTGATGAGAATATTAGAGAAAGATATTTTGATATTGAAGGTATTGTTAATGCTTATGATTCTGGTTATCACTATATACCACCTCATACTACTAATGTTACTACTAAAGTTAAAAGTACTCCAGCAGTTAAATATCAAGATAATCTAGCTGATACGATAGGTAAGGGTGAGGGAGATTGGTATAGTTTTAATAGAGGGAAATCTGGTGATAGTCCTGGTCAAAAGTTAGATGAGAATATTACGATTCAAGAGATACGTAATCGACAAGCTTTAGATAAAGATGATAAGAATAGATTGTTTGCTGTTGGTAAATATCAGATCATTCCTAGTACATTAGAGGATGCAGTGGTTAAATTACGTCTTGATCTTAATACTAAATTCACTCCAGAAGTACAAGAATATATCTTTAGAGAATACCTTATGAAGATTAAAAACCCTAGTGTATATAAGTTTATTACTGGTGCTAGTAATAATCTAGAGGGTGCTCAATTAAGACTGGCTCAAGAGTTTGCTAGTATTGGTATACCAAGAGATATTGCTGGGAAAACTAAAGGTCAATCTTATTATGCAGGTGTTGGTAATAATAAGGCTTCTATATCACCAGATACAGTAGCTAATCAACTTTATGCTCAACGTAAGAGATATCAAGAAGGTATTAAGAAAGGTATGGATGAGGATGAAGCTTGGGATTATTCATTCGGTGATAGTACAATTCAAGCGCGTTTATCTGATACTGTATCAAGTGATATTAAAAGTACAAGATCAACTAATAAAGATGGTGGTATGTTTAAACAAGATGCTATTTTTGATCAGGGAGATACAGCTTATATGTTTGGAGCACCTCCTCGTTCTGCATTTATTGTACCTGATAAACAACCATTCTCAATTACTGGTTATATTAAAGATTTATTTGGTGATAACAATATATTAATAGATACACCTAATGGTAAAAAATGGGTAAACAATAGATCTAATAATACATATACTAGTGAGCTTGGTAGATTAAGTAATGCTGATTTGGATATGGTCTCAATGCAGTCACGAGCAATTCAAAAGGTATATGAAGAATTATCATATCAATATGCACTCAAGATGCGCTCGGAAGCTCTTAAAATAACTCCTAATTTATCTAAAGCTGAACAACAAACTATTATGAGAAATGCTTATGATAATCATCAAGCTAATCTTAAGATCGGTCAATCTAAAATCTTTAATGAAGAATATGTCAATGCTAAGGCAAGAGGAGAAGATAATGATACTGCTCTTAGTAATGCATTAACTGCTACTAATTTAAGATTACAGAATGCTGCTATTGGTCAATCAACTCGTACAGGATTCACTCAGAATCAAACACAAGATGATTCTAATGTTGTATCTCCTCAAGATATCAATAATATACAAGGTTCAGTTAAAGATCAAACTATTAATGGTAAGAAAGTTGTTGATGAGCAAGATATGGATATAACTAGTAACAAACCAGTACGTGATCCAAATGATAATACTGCAACTCCTAAAGATGATGGCACTAAGACATCTAAGTTAACTCTTGATGATGGTAGTGTATTGACTCGTATTAGTACTAAATTACCTAATGGACGTGTCCGTAATGTATATGTTGATGCACAAGGTAATAGAACTCTATATGCTCAACCTACCAAAGCTGATTCTAATGCTGTAGCTAATTTAGTTAATTCAAGACTTAAGGATACAGATACAGTTACTATTAATGGACAAGTATTATCTAAAGCTGAGATACAACAATTATTAGCTTTAAATGATAAGATAGATAATACAGCACTAGAGGCTTTTGCTAATTGTGCGCTTAACTTTGGAGCATAAGTTTGTGAGAGAGAACATAAACTCTCTCACATATAACAATACATAAATCTTAATATATAAACAAATAAAACAAGGAGACTATATACATATGGCTACAGCTAACCCATGTCGAGCAACCTTAGAATCAGCTTTAGGTCGTACACTATCAGATCAAGAATTTACTAAGATTGAGAATGACTTCAAACAAGCTAGCAAGGATGCAGCTAAAGCTTTTGGTAAAGGGTTCTCAAATCAACCAGCTAATGTGAGAGCTAAGTTAATTAGTGATCAACTTAATCTTAATCGAGCTAAATCATTAACTGCTATAGAGAATCAACTACTAGCGAATGCTAATATCACTTCACTTACCAACCTTAACAGTACATTAGGTAAAGATATAAATACTATTAGTGCTGATGAGCTTGCTGATAATATAAATAATATGATAGGTACGGATCCTACTCGTACATCTTATTTGAAGCGAGGGGGAGATGCTAAGAATTTTGATACAGCAAAACAGGTTTATGGTAATAAATTAGCACGAGTATGGTATGGTGTTAATAATGCTCGATTGAAGGATTTTGATGCGATTTATGGCACTACTGGTATGATGATTGATGATAAGTTAGAGAATGCTTTAGCTGATCGTATTCTGAATGATAAACAATATATGGAGGACTTCTATCAAGCTATTAACGATCTATATATGAATGTTGGTCTCAATACGAGAGTTGATAAGTTGAATATCTCTTTATCTAGAGAAGATATTATAACTCTAACTAGAAATAATGGTATGGATGTTAATGCTGCTGCTGTAGCTTTTGAGACTAGTGTTAATCCTTTATTAGCTAAAGGTAATACTGTTAATCTTCAGGATTTATTTAAAGCTGCTTTATCTAAAGGTACGTTGATTGATGCTGGTGGTGTTAGTAAATCTGGTGCTGAATTGTTACGAGATTTGAAGTTTAAAGATGGTGAATCCTATATGACTTTCCTTAAGATGTTCAGTAAACAGAAAGATCTCACAAGTCATGTCAATAATATGATTAGTCAAGTATCAGCTGATTTAGCTAAATACGCTATATTTAAGAATGAGAATGTTGGGGATACTATTGATATGAAGATTAAGCAAGCGAGAGAGTCTGGTGTTGAGAATAAAGCTATTAGTAAACTCGAGGATACTAAACGAGCATATCAAGAACATGTTGAAGGGACACTAGGAAAAGACTTTGATGATACTATTCTTGATCTATCAATACAAACAACAGGCGCTTATGTTCGAGCTACATATCTTGGTACTAGTGGTATTAAAGGTGTTGCTACTGATAAGCTTGGGGCTACAATGGTGATGATTAATCGAGGTGATTTTGGTGCCGCTATTGATTATAATACGAAAGCGATTACGGGAGTTGTTGATGGTTTTAGTGTTAAAGATTTGGATACGTTTTATGTTGGTTTAGATGAATTTATGATTAGCACTCAACACTATATATCTAGAGATCGTGGGGGTATTGCTGATACTGATTCATGGATTCGAGGTAAGTTGAAGCGTGGACGTGATATTGCTCGTAATCTAGCTACAAAAGTACAGGTTGCTCAGGGTGTTCACCGTCATGTATTATCAACTAAACGCTCATTAGGGAAGATGTTAGAGAAACAGATGTTTGATCCAACTTATAACACATCCTTGAGAGATTCATATAGTGTTGATACTCATGCAACAGTTGTTAAGTTAGGTATTAAAGATTTGAATGAGCTTAATAATTTAGATATGAATACTTATAATACTAAGATGGGAACAACTCTAGATCAAGCTAGTTTTGATAAAGCTAAGGCAAGTTTATCTTTAGATGTTGAAGCTGCCATTATGCATCAGATAAATGCACTACAAATTGATTCTGGTTCTGTATCTTCTGGAGCTTTAATTAGTCGTTTGATGGGGAGTCCTAGTGGATTTGCTCGTCGTTATGTAGCTCCATTGTTTAATCAATTTGGTGGATACTCTATCAATTTTGTATTAAAACAACAAATGATTCGAGATATATTAACTGCTGATACGATATCAGGGCGTGCGAGAATGTCTGGATTATTTGTAGCTTATGCTTTAAGTGCTGGATACTCTAATGCTAATATTGGCGGTGTATTACGAGATGGATCAGATCATGAATGGGTTAATCCGATTAGTGATATTGCCAGTATTGCTTCAGGGGATTCAGAAGCTGCCATGCGTGTTGCTACTAATTTAGCGAGTGGTTCAAGTCTACCTGGACTTAAACAAATTGAGGGTTCACTTAAAGGACAAAGCATCGAGAAGTATTCACCATCATTAGGTTTTATTACTGGTTTAAGTGAGGCAATATATGATGTTATTACTGATCCAACTGATCCAGAAGCTCAATCTCAACTTATTAAGAAAGCATTACCTTTTAACTTACCTGGTCTTAAGCAAGGTATTGATACTGTACGAGAACAAATAACAGGAGAAGAATAATGACAGATATTAATAAATTAAAAGAGATTAAAGATTTAGCTCTATCGGATACATATGAGTATGTATTAGCTGCTTCAGAGCTTGATCTGAATGATGAAGAAGAGAACTTTACCAAATCTAATCATTACCGTAATGCTAGTATGTGTTTAGGTATTGTAGCTAAGATTGAGACTTTATTATCTAAAATTAAAATAGTTGAGGATACAAGTGTTAAAGATAAAGAGATACTAGATAAAGTTAATAAAGCTCAAGAAACACTGAATAAGATTAAGACTAGTACAAAAGATGATAAAAAGAAACAATCAGTTGTATTTATTAAGAGGTAAGTTATGTTGACTTTAATAGAGAAAAATAAGATAGCTTCAGAAAAAGCTAAAGCGGAATTCATACCAAAAGCGAATCTAAAGCATAATAACAAATATACTTATGAATTTGTTGAATATATTAATAATCACACCAAAGTCAAGATATCGTGTCCTGAGCACGGGGTTTTTGAACAATCGCCTGACAAACATCTCAGCGGACGTGGATGTCCAATTTGTGCCTCTAATATACGTGCATTAGCTTTAAAGAGGAAAGGTAAAGAGAGAGTTGCTAAAGCTAAATCTGAATTTGTACAGAAATCAAAAGAGATTCACGGTGATCGCTATGATTATGATTTAGTTGATTATAAGAATAATAGAACTAAGGTTAAAATCATATGTAGGGAACATGGTGAGTTTGAACAAGAAGCATCTTCTCATTTAAGGGGTCAAGGATGCCCCCATTGTGCTAGAGCAGAATCAGGATTTACTCGTACTAAATTTAAACAGAAGTGTATAAAGAATAATAACGGTTTAGGTATTCTCTACATATTAGAATGCTTCAATGATAATGAGCGCTTCATCAAAATAGGTATTACCTCAAATAGTATTAAAGAGAGATATGGTAATAAGGTTTTAATGCCTTACGAGTATAAAACGTTATATGAGATTTTGGGTGAGCCTGTTTTGATATATGATCTAGAGACTCTTCTTCACAATAAATCTAGAAACTATAAATACAGACCGAATATACCTTTTGGTGGTTCTATGCATGAATGCTTTGAAGCTAATAAAGAATATGTCAGCAATCTGAACATATACATAAATAATTTAAATAACATAATCATCAGGAGTGCTCATGAATAATAAAGTATCATTAGAGTTGTTTTATATTATGTATGCGATTGAGATGGGTTGGGAGGTGAGTAAACTACACTTAGAAGCTTTAGAGTTTTTAGCTAATGTTAAAGATCTAGGTTTACTTATGTTACCAAGGGGTCATGGGAAAAGTACAATGATTGAGATTTATATAGCTTGGTGTGTACACGATGATCCAATTAAAAGTATGATACTGGTTCAATCTAGTACAGAAAAAGATTCGTACAAAACATCTAAAGGTGTTCAAGCTATTTTAGAGAAACATCCATTAACTAAAGATATGATTTTAAACGGTGGTGTTCAAAGGTGGTATACAGAACAATGTGATGACACAAAACATGGTACGTTATATTGTCGAGGGGTTCTATCAAACATCACAGGAGCACGTGCTCATACTATAATTTCTGATGACTGTGAGGTGCCGTCAACTATCGCAAGCCAAGAACTAAGGGATAAATTGTCATATCGTTTAAGTGAACAGATACATATCTTAATTCCTGGTGGTACTCGACTATTTGCTGGGACTCCTCATACTTATTCTGGGGATAGTTTATATACTAAACTGATAAATGTAGGGGCAGAAACACATATTAAACCGATGTATTCATATAGTAAGAGAATTACTGATGTTAAGAAAGGTAAGGTATACAAACTAGATAATTATGACAACTATTATGTATTTAGTGGTATTGGTAGTCAAGCTTGTATACCTAAGTATGTTATTATTAATAATCATATTGTGTTTAAGGGTGACTATAATCTAGTTGATATTTATTCAGAAGCTTTATGGCCTGAGAGATTCACGAATGAGATAATGTTACAGAGACGTATAGAGTGTTCAAATATTAATGAATGGGATTCTCAATATATGTTAGCATCTAAACCTATTGATGGTAATGCGTTAGATATAGATAAATTTATACCATACAGTGATAATATACAAACACACAAAGCTAATTTTAGTACTGAATGTCGTATTGGTAATAATCTTATTAGTAGTGTGATAGCTTGTTGGGATCCATCATCTGGTAAGCAAGGGAGGGATGTTAGTGCGTTATCTGTTGTATTTAAGGATGTACAAGGAAGACTTTATTGGCATGAGTGTATTGCGATTACGGGTGATATAGCGTTATCAGATGATAAAACAGGTAGGATATATGGTGGACAAGTATGGGATGTGATTGACGTTATTGAGAAGTATAATCTACCTGCTATATATATTGAAGTTAATGGTATTGGTGGTCATGTACCTGCTATATTACGAGCTGCTTTAAAGACAAGAGGTATATCTTGTTCTGTACTAGAGATTCATAATACAGGTAAAAAGAATGATAGGATAATGAATATACAATCTTATCTATTAAGTAATAGTTTATATATACACACAAAGATACTTAATAACTCTAATATTATTAAACAGATTAATAACTTCAACCCAAATACAACTAAGAATAAAGATGATTATCTAGATTCTTTAGCATCTTGTATAATTAATACTCCTAGTACATTAGGGTTTATTGATATACATAAGACAACACAATTTAACAACAATTATAATATGTATCAGAAGCCTGTCATTGCGGGTGGGTGGTGATATGTATTTAACAGAACAAACAAGAGGAGATAATAATGACAGTACAGTTAGAAGTACCATCGAATACATTTACTGCTGATAATGATACTTTATTTACCACTGATTTTTATATTTATGATAAAGCTAATATAGATATCTATATTAATGAGATTCTCATTAGCCCTTTACTTTATGAGGTTATAAGTAATAATGGTGATAATGGTTTTGTAGTACAGTTCTATTTACCAGTTAGTGGTGAGGTAAGGATAACAAGAGATACAACTAAGGAAAGAGTTATTAATTATAACAATACAGTTAACAGTATTACTCCAAGTACACTTAATTATGATTTTGATCGTTTGTGGAGATCTATCCAAGAATTAGGTTATGAAGATCAACGTATTTGGGAGGTTATTGAGGATTTAAGAAACAATGGGCAAGTACATACAAATGCTGATTGGTTAGCTACTAGTGGCCCTGCATTTATTCTTAATAAACCAGAAACATTTGGAGTTGAGTTGGGTGAGACTGATGAGACTGCTTATCGAGGGGATAGAGGTAAGATTGCTTATGATCATTCACTAATTATTGAGGGAAATCCACATCAAGTAACTAAAGCTGAAGTGGGTCTAGGTGATGTTGACAATACTAGTGATTTAGATAAACCAATCTCAACAGCCACTCAAACAGCTTTAGATACAAAATTAAGTGAACTACAATCTGTAGCAACTATAGGTACATCACTTATTAATACTAAGATAGGTACATTAGGACAAGTTAAGAAATTAGCTATTAACGATACTAACAATAACTTAACTATTACTGATAATGGTACTTATGTTACTTTAGATACAAATGGTAATTCAGTTAAGAATTTTAGTGAGGGTGTGCTTGGTAGTCAAATATACTGGTACGGTAAGACATTAACTAATAATACATTGTTCGTATCAGGGAGACATACAGCTGATAATTCAGCTTTAAATACGATAGCAACTGCACCATCATTCACTTTATTTAATCCTGTACATACACAGAAAAATAGTTATAGTATCGGTAACGGTGCGATTGATCTACAGATATTAAGACGTACTGATGTATCTGATGATGTATCTAGTGGTAATTATGCTTTAGGTGGTTATAATAATGTGAGTGGTAGTAATTCAGGCGTTGTTGGTTTTAATGTGAATCAATCTGGTTCTTATGCTGCTACATTTAGTTCTGGTTTAGGGCGTGTTAGTAATAGTGGTAACAATACATTATTAATTAATTGTAGTTTAGAATCAACACTACCAACAACTAATGCTGCTACTGGTCAATATCCAGTTACTAGTTCAGCTACTAGTAGTTTGATTGTGAATCGTGCTGGATCGCAGTTTGGTGGTTCGAGTGGTGGTAATTTTAGTGGTAGTCATCATTTAGCTTTTATAGGTGGCGGTTCTATATCTGGATCGTTCAATACAATCATGAGTAATACTTATAATGCGACAATTAGTGGTTCTTATAATATTCTTATGGGAGCGAGTCAATCTGTATTAGTTGATAGAGGTATGACTAACATATCTGTATTAAGTATTAGACAAGCTTTAAATAATCAAACTTCTGGTGGTAATAGTATTATTAAGCAAGCTAAGACATGTAACTTTAATAACACTCAAGGTGGTGTTTGGAGGTATTTGACAGCTAGTGAATCTGGTGATCAAACTAACTTAACAACTCAAACATTTAAGATGCATCCAACATCATATACTTGTTATTTTGAGAGCATCATTAAAGTTAAAGAATCACAAACAATCTCGAATATATATAAACTTACTGGATATACATATCAAACTGGTGGGGGTGCTAAAGCTATAGCTTATACTGTAACACCTATATTTGAACAATCAACTGTTGGATACATTGAGTTAAGAGCGATATTAGAAGCTACTGACTATATTCGTATTCAAGCTAAGATTAACTATACTGGACCAACAACTCCAGTTAGCCAAATAGCATCAATAGAAGCATACACAACATACACTGAATTAGGAGCATAAATATGGCAATGTTAAAAGAAAATACAAGAGAGATATATAACTCAACACAAGATTACTGGAGAATACGTGTATACAGTGAATTAGATAAGAAACGAGTTAATGTGATATTGGATTGTTATGTGATTAAGAATGGTGTACCTGATACATCATTGATTGCTGATGTGAGACAATATGATATTGACTTAACTGTTATCGGGGACAACTTGAGTGCACTAGCTGCATATACGAGTATTAGAGATTTCTTATATACTCAGGTTAAGAGTATTGATCCTTACTTTAGTAATACGATTGAAGTGTGATCCCGTCGTTCTTAATCACATTAGCATAAAGGAGGAAAATGATATGAGTACTATAGTACCAGAAACATATGTACTATACTTAATAGCAATTGGAGTTGTAGTTAGTATCGGTAAGTCTTTAATAAAAGAAGAAATGGATTCATTTAGAGTAATCATCGGTAAGGCTATTGTTACTGGAGCGACATCCTTGATAGCTGGTAGTTTACTATTATTCTTTAGTAATTTATCCCCAATAGCTGTATTAGGTATTGCCTCAGCTTTTGCTACATTAGGGGTAGAGGGTAGTATTAAACTAATTAAAGACTTCACGATAAAACATATAAATAAAACAGGAGACAAATAAAACTATAACCTGTATAAAGGAGAATAAGATATGAGTGTTAAGTATTTCGATACAGAATATATAGGTAATCGTTACGTACGATACCAAATACTATTTATAGATGGTACTGAAGTTAGTTATATAACTCGTATAAATCTAATAGAGTATGTTCTGTTTGATCTTGATGTACTCATATCTTATTACCATATTTTAGGTATTTATAGGTTTGGTAATGATAATATTTATGAATGAGAAAAGGAGGAAAGGGTATGTTTGTTTTAGGTAAGAAATCTCTTGATACTTTAGTAGGAGTTGATCCTAAACTAGTATTAGTTGTTAAGAGAGCGATACAGTTAACTCAGGTTGATTTTAGAGTTAATGAGGGTGTGAGAACAATAGCAAGACAAAAACAATTATTAAAAGAAGGGAAGACCC
>OGVK01000122.1_pt1 | contig 11045 bp, 13 predicted proteins | sample 1575721 | NCBI WGS metagenome assembly OGVK01 (sample SAMN07581521, study PRJEB24739) | freshwater metagenome | place: Singapore | collected 2015-01 | reverse complement strand
AAGTAAATACTGCGTGTTTGATTGAAACGATTGATATTTCTCTTGAAATTACAACAATCTTGTGATATAATCAAGTCATCTATGTAAATTAAGTCTTACTTTCCATGTAAATTGCTGGTATTAAGCGTTATAGACCATTTAAAGAAAGAGCTTATGGAACTTCAACAATTGATTGAATACGAAATGCTAACCGGTGCATTCTACACAAAGAAGAACGGTGAGATAGCACGTAGGATATTTCCGAATGAAGAAGGTTATCTGATATTTTATCGGAATAATCGTAGACTGAAATTAAAAGCTAACAAAGTAGCAATGGAATTAATAACCAGTAAACCTGTACCGGATAAAAAGACGGTATTGCATAAGAATTTAGATGAAAATGATTATCGTCTGCAAAATCTAAAGATAATCCCGAAGTCAACTTACAATTTGATTAAAGAAGCACATCGAAATTTATCCGGTAGTTTAAAACTACAACCGCATCCAAGAGATATGTTTTGCTATATCCTTAGTTGGAAGCAAGATGGCAAGGATAGAAAGATAGTTGTCTACGATATTGTCGTTGCTAAAAGGACATACAACAAACTTCAATTGAAATACGCAAAGATTTTAAGTAAATACTGCGTGTTTGATTGAAACGATTGATATTTCTCTTGAAATTACAACAATCTTGTGATATAATCAAGTCATCTATGTAAATTAAGTCTTACTTTCCATGTAAATTGCTGGTATTAAGCGCCACAACCCTGCGAGGATGATAACCGGATTTAACCCTACATAGATACAATCTTCGTATGTTCGCTCATGACCCTTTAGCTCCTTTCAGTCTTGAGTCATTCGGTACGATCCGGAACAGTAACCGGAATTTATTTTCTTAGACTAGGGAGGCCACCCGAAAAGATGCTAGTCACATTCTGTCTAAGTTCAATGACTAAATATTGACAATATTATGAAAACTTGTAAAAACTGCAAACAAACAAAAGAGTTCTCTTTCTTCAGTAAATCTAAGAAAACAAAAGATGGTTTTCAGGAATGGTGTAAAGAATGCACCAAAGAGTATAGACTCCAGTGGTATTCTAAAAATAAAGAAATTAGAAAAGAATATAACTCAAATTGGAGACAAAATAATAAGTCTAGAAAACGTGAATATGATAGAGAATATTTAGTTAGTTGGAGATTTACTAATCAAGAAAAAGCGGCAAGTTATTCTGCAAAAAGAAGAGCAATTAAATTGAAAGCTACACCGTCTTGGTTAAATGAAGATGACTGGTTAAAAATAGATCAAATTTATAATCTTCGGAAACAACTTCAAGAGGAAACAGGCATCGAACATCATGTAGATCACATTGTACCATTACAAGGTGAAAATGTATGTGGTTTACATGTACCTTGGAATCTTCAAGTTATAACAGCAGAAGAAAATACAAGTAAAAGTAACAAATTAATAGAATGAGTGTTTGTATCTTAAAGTATACGAATACATAGTTCTGTTTAGAATAAGAAACAAAATTATGAAATGTATTATTTGTGGGTCATACTTCAAGCAGCATACTTTCAATCGCACAAACGAATGCGATGATTGTGTAGACTTGGTATTACCTGAAATTGATGCTGAAACAGAAATCGATCTAGAGTTAATGCGTAACCCTAGCGGTAGAACTCGTGCGGTCTTCTATGAAGATCGTGACGATCCTGAGTTGGATACGAGAGATTCAATCTAAGGTGTTGACAGATCGTTAACCTTCTGTTATAATTCAATTATTCGCTGGATTAGCTCAGTTGGTAGAGCAACCGCCTTGTAAGCGGTAGGTCGATGGTTCAAGTCCTTCATCCAGCACCAGTTATATTTACTACAGACTTTGTTGGATTTATCCTCCCCTGTAGATATGGCCCTGTCGTCTAGTCGGTTTAGGACGCCACCCTTTCAAGGTGGAAAGTCGGGTTCGAATCCCGATGGGGCTACCAGTCAGGCTCTCTGTTCTATGTAGCAAGCCCGCTAGAATCGGTGGCTCAGAGATGAAAATAACCATAGAATAAATAAGTGTATCAAAACGTGTAATCGGTAACTACGTCAAAAGTTCCGCTGCTCAATCGCCAACGGAAAGAGCGTAAGGTCACAGTTGGATGAATAATTGACCGATAGCTCAGTTGGTAGAGCAGGACACTGTTAATGTCCGGGTCGTGGGTTCGATACCTACTCGGTCAGCCCTTCCAATCATAGTCACTTAGGATAGACATGAATAAAAAGCAACAACAACTTGGGATGAATCCAAGTACGGCACAACATAGATTAGTAAAAGATATATTATGGAGTCTTATTGTTAAGACAAATAATCATATATGTTGTAAGTGTAACGAAGAAATGACCAGAGAAACATATACAATCGAACATGTTGTACCTTGGTTAGATTCTGAAAATCCTGTAGAATTATTTTTTAGTTTAGATAACATAAGATTTAGTCATTTTTTATGTAATGTAAAAGATAGTCGAAAACCTCACAAAAGAGAAGATCGTGAACAATATCTTTTAGAAAAACGCCAAAAAGATACTAAACGAGTTAGAGATAACTATTCAACTGAAAAACGAAGACTAAAATATAAAAGAACAGGTCATTAATTTACGTATCTGTAGCTCAATTGGCAGAGCATCGGATTCCAAATCCGAGGGTTGAGGGTTCAAGTCCTTCCGGGTATGCCAAATACAGAAGATTGGTCGAGAGGTTTAAGGCAATGGTTTGCTAAACCATCGGTGACGAAAGTTGCCCACAGGTTCGAATCCTGTATCTTCTGCCACACAGTGAAAGGAAAGCATTATGTATTATAAAGATATTGAAACAAACAAAGAAGTTCATGATGAACGTATGCGTCTACTAAAGTCACAAGCTGCTGAACGTAGAGCTAATAATGCTAAACGCAAGAAAGCCAATAAGAAGGCTTCTGAAGAATAATTACTAGCGGGAATTCAGGTGATCCATCCGTTTCATAAGCTCGATGCAGAAGGTTCAAGTCCTTCTCCCGCTACCAATATGAAAATCTATCCTAAAAACACAAGATATCTAATATCTGAAACAGGTGAAGTCTTCGACACTAAAAGAAATAAATTTATGTCACATTATGATAATGGATTGGGATATAAAGCTGTTAAATTAATGTGTGAAGACGGGAAACGACGACAATTTTACATTCATAGAATTGTAGCTGAAACTTATTTGGGAAATATAGATTGTTTTGATATAAATCATATAGATGGTAATAAATCAAATAATTCTAAAATAAATTTAGAAATTATTTCTCATAAAGAAAATATTCAACATGCATTTGATAATAAATTATTAAAAGGATTTGTTGAAAAATATTATAAGTAATATTCGCTATTCGCAAATAGCAAATTATCACGGGTACTGAGTAGCATTGGTGACTGCAACGGACTGTAAATCCGTCACCCTTCGGGGTATACTTGGTTCGACTCCAAGAGTGTCCACCATTATTGTCCCTGTAATTCAGGCTTGGAGATTTACTAGTAATCTCACCGGCTTCATCGTTCATCGGTCAGGATTCTACACTGTCACTGTAGAGAGATGGGTTCGATTCCCATTGAAGCCGCCAATTAATATATTGTAGTAAAGGAAGAATCACAATGTATACGTTATATTGGATTCGCTGTCCAAATCACACCGACCATAATACTCAAGGTTATATTGGTATAACCAAGAATTTTAATAGACGCATGCGTGAACATCAAATTTATCCTAATCCCATCCTTAGAAATGCTATCAATAAATATTCATGGGATATTTTAATTAAACAACAATTGGTTGTTGATTTAGATGAAGAATTGATTCTACTAGCTGAAGAAATGCTAAGACCAATAGATGAGATTGGTTGGAACATTGTTAAGGGTGGTGGTAAGCCACCAATACCTGATGGTAAACAAGCTATTGGTAATAGAAGTAGAACTGGTATGATTAAATTTATTATAGAAGGTACAGACAATAACAACCATAGTATTAGATTTCATGGTAAAAATGAATTAAAATCTTTTGGTTTTGATCCAAGTGCAGTTTATGCTTGTTTGAATGGTAGACTAAAAAGACACAAGGGTTATACTTTTACTCGAATCCCTCTCCAATAGGAGATACCTTAGGGGCCGTTGTGACCTCGGTGTGAAAGTTTGCCAAAGCTTTCCGGTGTCAACAACAACTGCAATCTGTTGGCAGTTTAAACAAAGGATACAGCGTGAGTTGCCGAGCCGTTAGGACGAAATGCTAACCCTGAATTCGGTAATCAGGACTAACAACTAGGAAGAAACTCAAGAAATGAGTTTCGTTAAGGAGATATTATGGCTTTTGTAAAAGGCAAATCTGGAAACCCTGCTGGTAGACCCCGCAGGGATAAATTGCTTGATAAACCAACAAATCGAGAATTAAAAGAACGTGAATTGATCATGCTACTACGCAAGATCAAACCGCACGTTGCTGATGCTATTATTCAGGCAGCTAAGATCATGAAGAATGAAGAGGCTGCACACCAAAACCAATTAAAAGCTGCTGCTCTCCTATTGGATAGTTACAGAAAGATTTCACTCGACCTTTACGGTGGTGAAGATGTTGCAGATGATGAAGGTGAAGAAATTCAACAAAACAATCCTGCTCCTGTATTCAGTTTAAAGGTTATCAATTCCGAAGAAACTAAGGAATAATTATGTGGGTTATTATTCCAATTGTAATATTCATGATTTTAATGAATGGATTTAATTAATGCAAAATCAAGAAATTGTTTTTGCTCCAGCTTCTAAAGCACAAGAACAGTTTTTAACGAGTGATGCCGATATTACATTCTATGGTGGTGCTGCTGGAGCAGGTAAATCTCACTGTCTACTTGGATCGTTCTTAAAGTTTTGCCATCACCCTAGAACTCGTGGTGTTATTTTTCGTAAAACCACTAAACAATTATCAAACCCCGGTGGTTTATTTGACTCAGCAGTAAACTTGTATAAAAAAGTTGATCCAAAACTAAGAGTTAGAGTTAGAGAATTGGAAATTATATTCAGTTCCGGTGCTACTCTTAAATTTGGCTATCTCGATAATACTTCAGATAAATATAACTACCAGGGTGCAGAATTGACATTCATTGGTTTTGACGAAGTTCAACAACTTAGTGAAGATAACGTAATGTACATGCTTTCACGATTGCGGTCAACATCGGTTGATTACAAAAAGCAAGTGGTGGCTACCGGTAACCCCGACTATGACAGTTTTATCAGACATTGGGTTGAATTCGCTCTTGATGAACGAGGGATTCCAATTCGAAAAGAAGTCTATCCAACAAGGTACATGGTTCAGGTTGAAGGTGGTAGGATTCAATGGGCTGACACCAGAGAAGAACTTGAAGAAGTTTTTGGTAAAGGTGATAAATCAGGTATTCTATCATTCAAGTTTATCCCTGGTACAATCTACGATAACCCACCTTTGATGAAGGCCGATCCAACATATGTTTCAAAACTCAAAGCATTACCTAGAGTTGAAATGGAACGATTGTTACTTGGTTCGTGGTTTGCTAGGCAGGAATCCGCTGGTTTATTCAAACGAGAATGGTGCAATCTTGTAGACCATCCGAATCCCAGAGCAACAAAACGAATTCGAGCATGGGACTTTGCTTTCACTAAACCATCTGAACAATATCCAAATCCAGACTGGACTCGTGGTGTTTTGGTATCAAAAGATAAAAACAACATGTACACCATTGAAGATGTACAATCAATCAGAGATAGAGTACATGAAGTTGAAAAACTTGTATTTGATACAGCAATTAGAGATGGTCAGGAAGTAATAATTTCAATACCTATTGACCCTGCTGCTGCTGCTGGAGCATATGCAAGAGATTTACAAAGAAGATTAGCTGAGATGGGATTTAATGTTAGATTGACTAAACCTGTCAAATCTAAAATTACTCGTTTTGCACCGTTTTCTAGTGTAACACAAGCTGGTTTTGTAAATGTAGTAAAAGGTCACTGGAATGCACCATTCTTTGATGAATTAGAAGTCTTCGATGGTGATCCAAAGAAAAAAGACGATTAACATACTAGGTCGTCTATAAACCTATTGAATTCGGTGAACACCCATTGCGAATGCAACGGACAATACCGAGCGAAGCCTGAATAACTTCAGGAACGTGTAACGACTATTATGTAGTGAGGAAGTCCTCACGAAGCGGTAGGCTCCTACAACAAGTAGGATGAAGATATAGTCTCATCTGCATAGCAATATGCAGCATTTTTATTTATAGGAGAATTTCTATGACAAAATTTAAATCTAATTCAACAGGTGAATTTGTGATTATTTCTAGAACTGGAAATGATTGTCTTGTACAATTTGTAGAAACAGGTACAATAAAAAAAGCTCACATTTCAAATGTTGTAACAGGTAAAGTTAAGGATCAATATTATCCTACTGTTTATGGTGTAGGATATTATGGTGATTTTGAAAAAGTAACTTATTGGAAACAAGCTAAACAATTGTGGCAAAACATGATTAAGCGTTGTTACTGTGAAAAAGACACCAAGGGTTACTATGAGAAAGTTACGGTTTGTAAAAGATGGTTATGTTTTGCAAACTTTCTTAGAGATTTACCTAAATTAGATAATTTTGAAAATTGGTTAAGAGGTCAAAATTCCAACAGCGTTAAATACAATCTTGATAAAGATTTTATCGTTATGGGAAACAAAATATATGCACCAGAAGTATGCTGTTTTATCACAGAGAGTGAAAACAAGTCAGCAGGTGCTAAAAATGGAAAACCTTTTACTAGAAATAAAAATGGACATGAAGTAACGAATCATGTTTAAGATTTTGCAAGTTGACTGCTGTTCAGACGCTATGCTTCTGCTAAACAAAGAAATGGTTATCCCTACATTCAGTCTACCAGATTTAACTGGTACTAACCCTTTTGATAGAATGGCAAGCTCGTCAATCGACATGCCAGTGTATGCAAATATTGGAATTTAAGAAGGAGCCTTAGATGGCATCAAAACGAAATATTACGCCTGTCACTAAGGCAATTGACGATACTCCTGAAAGATTTAAACTGAGTGAAGCTGGTTATCTCGGTCTTAATGTTTGGAATGGTATTACCCAAGATGAACTAAAGAAAGAATTAAACTTTCCACACAGTATCAAAACTTATAAACAGATGACATATCACAGTACAGTGAATGCATCACTTACTTTGTTTGATAACCTAATTGGTAAAGTTCAGTGGAACTTCAAACCTCCTAAGGATGCAACCGAAGAAGAAAAACGTCAAGCTGAAATCATTAATGAAATGATGCATGATATGCAAGATCAGACTTGGCAAGAATTTATCAGTGAAACATTGAGTGCTAATGTTTTTGGTTTTTCTGTCCACGAGAAAGTATATCGTCGCAGAAGCAAATCAAATGGTTCAAAATATAACGATAACATTATCGGTTGGAAACGTTTGCCTATCCGAAATCAAGAGACAATTGAAAAGTTTATCTTCTCTGAAGATGGTAACGATGTTATTGGTGTAAAGCAAAACCTTTCTACAATTTCCGATCAGTACAATCGTTATACCAATCGTACTTTAAAAGAAGTTGTTCTACCTCGTAGCAAGATCATGTTATTCCGTGCTGGAAAGCACAAGGGTGATCCTTTTGGTAAATCTATGCTACGTGACGCATACTTAGCTTGGCGATTCCTTACTGTCATCGAAGAGATTGAAGCTAACGGTGTAGCAAAAGATTTAGCTGGTCTACCAGTTCTAAAGCTACCACCTCAGTATCTCTCACAGGATGCTTCACCGGAACAAAAAGCTATTCGTGCTTATTACGAAAATGTAATGCGTAACTTGCAGATGAACCAACAGTCTGCTTTGATTTTACCACAGGCATACGATCCTGATACTCGTAATCCTCTTTTTGAACTTGAGTTACTATCTCTCAATGGTAGTAAAGCAATGGATACAACGAAGATCAAAGAGTATTACAAAAACATGATCGTTACTGCATTGTTTGCTGACGTTCTTATTATGGGACAACAAGGTAGTGGTTCACTTGCCTTGGGTCAAATTAAGAATTCACTTTCAGCAAGCGCAGCAGAAGCAATGCTTGACAAAATCGTAAATGTGATCAATAATGATCTAATTAAGCAGACATATGAACTCAACGGTTGGGATACCGCTAGAATGGGTTCAATGGACTATGACAATCTAGAAAATGACGATCTAGAATCATTCTCTAAAGCTGTACAACGATTTGCAAGTACTTCAGTTATTGAAGTTGACCGTGCAGTACTTAACCGTGTTCGTGAAAGTATTGGTGTCGATCCATTACCATTGGATCAGGAACCAAATAAAGAATACATGCCAAAAGCAACATCACGATCTGGTGACGGTATGGCTGTTGGGACTACCGGTAACGGTACAGCAACTAGTGCAACCGGTGCAGACACATCTAGTAACAATTTAGAAAACGCAGGTTAATATTGTTTGGCTACTTCGACGGAAGGAAAAGGTGGAATAGTTACCCACCCTGCCAAATATTTAAAGTAACTTCCCTAACTAGGATAAATGATGGAAAAATATTGTCCAAAATGTAAACAAAATTTACAAATAAATTTATTTTCAATAAATAGATCGACAAAAGATGGTTATCAAACTTATTGCAAAGAGTGTTCTAAGCTAATACGTAATAAAGAAAAAGCAGCATCTTATTATCAAGAGAATAAAGAATATTTTAGACAAAAGAAAAGAGAACAATTGGATAGGAATCGAGATAAGATCAATCTTAATCGCAAAAAGTCAAGAGAAAATAATCTAGAAAGAAGGATGCTTGCTTCCGCAAAAGAAAGAGCTAAAAAGAAAAATTTACATCTTACACGACAAGCAGAAAGAGCTTTAAAGACTACTTTTCTAGAAGCAAAAGTATTCCAGAGCCCTTCCATTAGCACCGCACATTTGCTTTTATGTATCTTGCGAAACGAAAATGATCCAACAACCAAACTACTCAATAAGATGAAAATCGATTATGATGTAGTTAAAGAACAATATGTAAATATGACTCCAACAGAAGATGATTTCTTAGAAAACTTACCAAAAAACGAGTCGTATAGTGACGATTCAGGACAAGATGACAGTACTAGAGACACAGGATTCAACAATCCAACCAATAAGTCTAACAAAAAATCTAAAACTCCTGTTCTAGATAATTTCGGAAGAGATTTAACCGAGATGGCAGAAGAAGGAAGGCTCGATCCTGTAGTTGGACGTGAAAAAGAAATTGAGCGTGTTTCTCAAATTTTAAGCCGTAGAAAAAAGAATAATCCGTTATTAATTGGTGAACCCGGCGTAGGTAAATCGGCTATTGCTGAAGGTTTAGCTTTGCGAATTATTCAGAAAAAAGTATCTCGTATTCTGTTCAACAAACGAGTAGTAACCCTAGATTTAGCTAGCTTAGTAGCTGGAACTAAATACCGTGGACAGTTTGAAGAACGTATGAAAGCGGTAATGAATGAGTTAGAGAAAAATGACGACATCATTCTTTTTATTGACGAAATCCACACCATTGTAGGTGCTGGAGGAGCAACAGGTTCTTTAGACGCTTCTAATATGTTTAAGCCTGCTTTGGCGCGTGGCGAAATCCAATGTATCGGAGCTACAACCCTTGACGAATACCGTCAATACATTGAAAAAGACGGAGCACTTGAAAGACGTTTTCAAAAAATAATTGTAGAACCTACTTCGGTTCCCGAAACGATTACCATTTTAAACAACATTAAGAATAAATACGAAGACCATCATAACGTAACTTATACCCCTGAAGCTATCGAAGCTTGTGTGAAATTGACCGACCGCTATATGTCGGAACGCTTTTTACCAGACAAAGCAATTGATGCTTTGGACGAAGCTGGTTCGAGAGTTCATATTACTAATATTGAAGTCCCAAAACAGATTTTAGATTTAGAACGTCAATTAGAAGATGTTCGAGTTTTGAAAAATGAAGTTGTTAAGAAACAAAAATACGAAGAGGCAGCTAAACTTCGAGACGACGAAAAAAGCATCGAAAAAGATTTGGCTATAGCCCAAGAACAATGGGAAGAAGAGGCGAAGAACAATCGTATTCAGGTTACCGAAGATAATGTGGCTGATGTGGTTTCTATGATGACAGGAATTCCTGTTAATCGAATTGCGCAAACTGAAAGTAATAAATTAGCTAAACTACCTGAACTTATTGAAGGAAAAGTAATTGGACAAAAAGAAGCTGTTACTAAAATTGCGCGTTCTATTCAAAGAAATCGTGCCGGATTAAAAGATCCTAATCGACCTATTGGTTCTTTTATTTTCTTAGGACAAACAGGTGTAGGTAAAACCCAATTAGCCAAAGTAATTGCAAAAGAATTGTTCGACTCAGAAGACGCTTTAGTTCGTATTGACATGAGCGAATACATGGAGAAATTTGCTATTTCAAGATTAGTTGGAGCGCCTCCAGGATATGTTGGTTATGAAGAAGGCGGACAATTAACCGAAAAAGTACGTAGAAAACCATACTGTGTGGTATTGCTTGACGAAATCGAAAAAGCACATCCAGATGTTTTCAACATGCTTCTTCAAGTGTTAGATGACGGATTCTTAACAGATAGTTTAGGTCGTAAAATCGATTTCAAAAATACAATTATCATTATGACTTCAAATGTTGGCGCTAGACAATTGAAAGATTTTGGCCAAGGTGTTGGTTTTGGTACAGCAGCAAGAACAGCACAAGTAGATGATAATTCAAAAAGCATTATTGAGAACGCGTTGAAAAAAACATTTGCACCTGAATTTTTAAATAGAATTGATGATGTAATTGTTTTCAATGCTTTAGAGAAACACGACATTGATTTGATTATCGAAATCGAATTGAAAAAAGTTAAAGAATATTTGGAAAGACCTTTGGAAACAACTTGCCGAAGAAGCTTTAAAACGATTATTTCAAATTCAGAATGGTTCACAGAGTTTTCTTGGTAATCTAATTTCGATTTTTACTGGCA
>OGVK01000121.1_pt1 | contig 11054 bp, 11 predicted proteins | sample 1575721 | NCBI WGS metagenome assembly OGVK01 (sample SAMN07581521, study PRJEB24739) | freshwater metagenome | place: Singapore | collected 2015-01 | reverse complement strand
GTTTCCCAGTCACGATACCATCCTAGCTTATTGTTCTGCCTAATTCTGAAAGATTGTAAACGCTTGTAACGTAATTTTCAAATGCTGTAATTAGTTTCATTGTATTATGTTTTTGAATTGTCCTTTGTGTTTAAACTTTCCAAATTTGCCACTTTCCTTTGCGTGTGTCGCGTTTTTATGTGAAAGCCTTACAACTTTACCACCCGACAAAAGAAAGTGCGTTAAAACGTCTTATTTTGCGTTTTGCTTTTTCTGCGCCTCATATTGCTCGCGTGTGATACATTTCGGGTTGTTCAGCATCTTGTTACGTTCCTCGCTTCTTCGCTCGCTCTCTATCTTATCCAGCATAACGGAGCGATATTTCATAAACTCATTTAAATCAACCATTATCTGCATCGGGTCCACGGCTCCGTAAAATTTGCCGTATTTTCCGCCTGCCAACTGGAAGAAGAAAACCATTAGCTCGGTTATTTTAAGATATCCGTATGTTTGAGAAATGTTGCTTGCCAACATCGTCATTTGCATTTCCGTCATTTGTGTTGCCCCTGAAATAGAATTCAGGTAGGTTATTTGAGCCGACAGCCACGAATTTTGCAAACCAGCGCAATTAAGGCGCAACTGGGTAAGCGTGTAAGTCTTTGCGCTGAAACAACGTTCTAATGCTTCGGTAGCGAATTTGGCGCAAAGATTAGGCGCGAAATCTTTAAGTATTTTCGTCGCCAAAGTTAAGTTTTGTTTCTGTGTCAGGGTGTTCGATGAAACTTCTGCTAAGTCGTTCCATTTTTTCGAGATATTCCCGTTCTTCCCGTTCTCTTCGCTCAAATCTTGATTCTGGTCTTTGTGAGTTAATTCCATTGTTATTTAAATTTATTTGTTCTTCGTTCTGCTTTCCCTGCCACGTCACGCACGCGCCGTGCCAGCTCTTCATCGGATTTTTGCCGACCCGCCAGCCGTTCGATTCGTAATATCCCCAAAACTTTTCAGCTGAAAAGGTGTATCCCTTCTGTGCCTCATAGTCCTTGACCTCCTCCAACGTGGGGGGAACAAATCTGCTTTCTCTTTTTGGCGCAACTTTTTTCTCTTTCTCTTTTTCTTCGGGAATTAGTTGGGCGTTATTTCCTGAATCCTTTTCATCTGAAAAAATTTCAGAATCGGCGGAAAGCTTTTTTTCTTTATCTACGTTAGTAGATATTTCTTCTTCTTTCTTATATTCTTTATTCTTATATTCTTTAATAGTTGTTAGTTGCTTGTTAGTTGTTTGTTGTTTGTTTGTTATTTGTGTGTTATTTTCTTTGTTAGTTTCTTTTTTTTCTCCTTGATAACTATCATAATTACAAATAGTTATATGCGTATTTCTGTTTGTTGTTTTGATTGTTAATTCTTTACCGTTTAATTTCCTAAGAGTGGTAACATGCTGTTCATCTTCTGCTTTCCACGCAAAAGCATTCAGAGGATGATGTCTTGTAGAACCAAACTTTTCCAGACTACAATCTGTATTTGACTTTATAACTACTCCATCAATAGGATAATTCTTAGCCTTGTTTCTTTTATAGAATGCTTCTATTTTATCCTCTGCATTTGATTCTACTTCTTCTCCTTCAATGGTATTAAAACAAGTATGCTCATGAATGTATTTAATCTTCTTATCCTCAGATACGTCGAGACCTACAACATCATAGGCAATAAACTTTATATAGTTAATATATTCATTGTCATCCAAACGTCTTAGAATACCACTGGCGGCATTCCTTTCATTAGCAAACTTGTCTTTTCTTCCCTCATTAATTCTCTCAAAATAGTTTTTAGGTAAGAAAGCTTCTCCTCTTATAGGATAGCTAGACCTATTTATTCCACAATACTCTGATGGAAATCTAGGAAGTATTTCTCCTTCTACTCCATTACCCCTTGTAACAAACATAGATGTTCCATCTTTAGGGTATGCCACAACTGTGAGTCCGTCTAGTTTACTTTCCAATACAACAGGATACAGCTTTTCCAGCTTCTTTTTTAACTTGTCCTTCTCATAATATTTTACCTTATCAAGAGAACTCATATTAGCAGTGTGTTTAAACGACTTCAAACCTTTTGATACTTTACCAGCAACAAAGTCTAAATCATCACCCCCATACTTGTCAATATAATCATGATATAGTGCGTCATAATCTTCATCCGACATATTAGGTGAATCATTTTCATAATAATCTTTATTGGCTTCTTTTATGACAGCCAAATGTTCTTCTCTTGTCATATTAATACTCCTTAATCCATCTGGTGTTACCACTTCTATAGACTTTACAAGCTCCCAGTTTTACCATAATATAATCTTCTCTATTTTTCTCTCCCTCTGATTCCTTATACAGCTCTGGATAATCCAATTTAAGATATTTAAGCTGACATTTTTCACGCTTAATCTCAACACCATTATTATACCAATAATAACGTGGATTAGTCTGCCCATCATTACTGAATCCCAGCTTATCATAAATACCACCGCTAAAATAATCATTATCACTGTATGACAGCAAGTATTTTGGTTCATACTCTCTTTCAAAAGCAGTAAGCAATTTGTTTGCCCCACCAATAATAGTATAACCATCTTTTACACAATATCTATGAAGCTCATACCTTCCTGCTTCATTCTTGTGTAATCTTACTACGCCAAATGACATAACTGATAACAATTCATCCTCATAATACAGTCCATAACTAATTGAACTAAGTCTAGCATGACCTTGAAGATGATACTTGTCAGTGAATGCATTAGCAGTATTTTTATCAATCTTTTTAAGTTCACATTTACGTGCGAATACTTTCTTATTAGGAATTACCAAACTCTTTAGATACATTTTTATTTTATCCTGATTAGTATTCCAGTCAACATCAAAAATTGAAATAAGATGAATTCCCTGTTCTTTTGCTTGCAAAAATTTATTCTGATGGTACTTACGTGGTTTATTATTATCATAAGCCGCTCCCAAAGATGCATGAAAAGGTGAACCATTATATTCTACTCCAAAATTTAGCCCTCTTACTAAAATATCAATCTCCTGTTTTTTATCACTAAATGGTGTGTCAATAACCTTTTCCTTTGTTACTCTAATGCTTTCATTCTCTCCAACCAATTTTTCTCTAACCCCAATCAATTCATTTATATAATCTTTAATATTATTTTCTTCTTTACTGCCCCTATGTGATACATTAACACACCCACATGAGTAAATCTTACCTAAACGCAAATCATTCCCGTTAATAAGTTTTACGGTTCCACAATCACACCTGCATTTCCAGTATACAACATGATTATCTGATATGTGGTCAAATTCAAGCACAGTAATTTTGCCGAACTTCTTACCTACCATATTAATTCTGTGTGGGGCATGTTTTAAACACCCACATGATTTAATTACTCCTGTCACAAGAGGTTTTCTTTTAATATCCTTATAGTTACCACAATCACATTTACATTTATATGTTCCATCGCCATTGTTTGAAATAACAGTTAACATATTAACTTTCTTACCGATAAGTTCATCTTTTGGCTCTTCAAATACCTTTGCATTTTCTTCAATGTTAGTCAATGTTTTCATAAAGTCAACAAGAGAGTCCTTATTACCCCTCAAATCAGCTTCTTTATTCATCTCTTCTTTGCTAATACCATGGTTATACGAACTACATCCGCATGACTTAATATGACCGTCAACTAAAGCACTTCCTGACACTATTGTTGTATTACCACAGTCACACTTACATTTCCAGTTTGAATGTCCTACATATTCTAATACAGTAAGGCTATTGAATTTCTTCCCTTTCAAGTCATATTTAGTCCATGTTCTTTTCTCACATCCACAATGAGTAGTTACTCCTGATAAAAGATTATGAGATGAAGCAATCTTTTCTCCTCCGCATGAACATTTACATAGCCAATTTACTTTGTTATTAGAGTCATTCTCTACTCTTTTTACTACTGTAAGCTTACCAAATTTCATTCCTGTTAAATCTTTAAATTTAGTAGTCTTAATCTTCTCTGGCTTCTTATGATTTTTTCCACAAGTACGTCTACCATGAGTAAGCTGGTATGTACTAAGACTTACTACATTTCCACAATCACATGTACATTCCCACTGACCATTATTGCCGATATATTTATTTACTGTTAATGTACCAATTCTTCTGCCTGTCAAATCTTTTTTAGGGGCATGTTCAAGACATCCACATGATTTTTTCTCCCCGTTAGCTAATGAAGAATATTTTACATCTATTTCATTTCCACAATCACATACGCAATGCCAGATTGAAGTACCGTTATCTCCCATGCCAACAATTTCTTTAGCTACCAGTTTTCCATAGCGTTTGCCAGAAATATCCTTTGGCTTTCTTCTACGCTTACACCCACATGATTTAGATTTACCACTAATCAAATCATATTCATTTATATCCTTTACTGTACCACAGCTACATCTGCAAGTCCATTTTGTACGCCCCTTAGTATCTGCTCTCTTCAATACAGTAAGTTCACCAAATGTTTGCCCTTCAAGATTCTTCTTCATTACTCGTTCCTCCTTAATATGTTATTAGTATACCATGTTTTAATCTACTTGTCAAGCAAAAAAAATAACCCACATTTCTGTGAGTTATTTATTAGTATCTTATTAATACTGTGGCTTATAGCTTGAAGTCGTTGATTTGTCATCGGAAGGATAACCAACCATTGTGCATCTAGCCATTGGGAAGTCTGGGTGATTCATAGAATCGTCAAGGAATTCCAGTTCAATTTTGTAAGTACCGAAGTCTTTACCAATTAGACCAGATAAGTCTCCTGATGGTTTTATTTTTACAGACCATCCCTCAACCACATAATTCGGGCCGTTATTATTATCAGCGTTATACAAGAATCTACCCTTAATATCTCCTGCATCAAACATGGAAATATTGATATATTCTTTCTCAGGAATACTAGCTGAAACTAGAACTGTGTCTCCACCTTTAATAGCTCCATCTTCCTTAATTCTGATAATACCTGCTCTTAAATCCTGTGCTGTATATGTGTAATCCTTACCTTTTACATATGCACTTGAAGCCGCTACTACTGCGATTTCACTCATTTCACCAGATGTATAAGCTGTCAATGTATCAGAAGCACCTAATGTCACAACTACCTTTACGCCGTTTGCCAGTGTAAATGTCTCTGTAGCACCTGTTCCTGTAGCAGTAACAGTATTAGTAGTGCCTAAAACTCCTTCTTTAAAAGTCATTGAAAGACCTGCTACACTACCTGCCGCCGTTGGAGCTGTTTTTACTGTAAAGTATACGGACTCATTAGCAGTACCAGTATAAGCAGAACCGTCTACTACAATCTTACCACCTAGAACATCAGTAAATGTATCTGATGTCTTTGTGCCTGTTGAAATAGCACCAAACTTAGCCGCTACTGTGCTGAAAGAAGCACTTGCCGCTACACTTGTCGCTCTCTTCAATACTACATCTGCCGCATTAAAGTATCTCTGACCGTCTGCATCAGCTAATGTAATAATTCCGTGGATTTGTTACTACTGTATATTTTTCGTCTGTAAGTGTAACTGCTGGTTGCTTTGTAACAACGTCTCTACCATAAAGACCTAATGCAAGATTAAATGCATTATATTCTGTTAGGGTAAGTTCAGCAGTAGCCTTAGTTTCAGTCGTAGCTGTTGCCATAACTACACGTTTCTTATTCATTGAGGATTTCTTCTCAACTGTGGTAACGTCTACTTTGATAGTCATTTCATCGGCATTACCGAGATGATGCCAACCGTCTGTACAATCAGACTGTCTATCAAACCAAACCTCACCAGCACCACATGTAAGGTCATCAGCTAGTGAAAATGCTTGATTACTCAATATTTATTTCCCCCTTGTTGTTTGTTTTATCTATACCATTCAATCTCAACTACTGCTCTATTCATAGCTGTAGCTGAATAATTTTCATCACCATCTGAAAGTATTGTTTTTACTTTGCATAAAGAACCTAGTTTAAAATCCCTCTGCAATTTAATATTAAACTCTTTCAGAACAAATGTCAACTCTTGCTCTATTTGATATAACTGTGCATATAGCCAGCTATCATAAGTCATATCAGGAGTTTGTTCATTTTTTACATATATATCAATCCAGTATTGGATTATGCTACCTGTTCTTTGTGATTGTTTTTCTGTATCTGTTTCTTCCCCAAATAGAACCCATACAGCTGGAAATTCTCCTGTGTTTCCACTTCCGAATCTGAACTGCATTACATCTCTATCTGTTAAATACTCAAACAATCTTCTTCCGTCATCATATCTATATGATTTCAGGAATTCAACAAGTCTTTCACCAATAGGATACCATAATACACTATTTATCATACTTAATTCCTCGAAATAGAAAGACAAGCTGGAAAACTTCTTTTCCTTGCTTGTACCCCATTTGTAAAGGTATTAGCTGTTAACATATTAAGTAAGCTATCTAACAGTCCTTTATACAACCTAAATTTAAGAGCAAAAGAATCATTATGTGCTTCTCCACCTTTAGCAAAAAGTGACTTCCTTTGTGCACATGTCATATAAGCATAATACACACCTAAGTTACTTACTAATAGTGGTGTTGGTTCATAAATATATTGTGGTTGTACTCCTAAACTTACAGCTATGGATTCAATGTAATCATAAGCTTCTTCAATAAGATTTTGATTTGTTGCTACATATGTTTTAAGTAGTGCATCATCTAACTTATTGGGGTCAAAATATGCCCTTCTTTTATCACTTAAACTTGCCACTTAACAAATCACCTAATCCTTCTTCAAAAATCCTATCAATTTCACCTTTACAAGCATCAAAGGCATTCTCTAAGAAATGCTCTGCCTTAATTCCCTTTTTCTTATAATGCTGATGTACCCTTGTAGCAAATATATCTCTTCCCAGTCTTTTGTCAAACCATTTTAATGCTTTAGCTCTTACTGGAAATATTTCTCTATTCACCATCGTTGGGCCAGTACCATTATTTATGTAAGTTCCATAAGGTGTCTGCTTACCATTACTGTCCTTTAGGTCTGAATCTTTTATATAAACTTCGCCGCGCTTAACCTTATCAATAACTCTAAATCTAATAGCCCTAGTCAGCTCACCACTTCTATTTTTATATCTGTGGTTTTCTTTAGCATAATCTCTAACTAGTGTACAAGAATCACGTAGACAGGCATTCACATACCTGTCTACTTCTTCTTGCGTTATTAAAATATTAGAACTTAAATCAATGTTATCGCCGCTACCTACAACTACTTTAGTAGCCATAAGCTATTTTATGCTACTGTAGCAATCAGGATAGAACCTGCTCCACCTTCAACGTCTGTGCCGAAAGATGGTAGTGCAATCTGAGATACAATAGTCTCTACATTAACTGGATGGTCAATAGTTCTTGTATATACCGCAACAGCTGTATCAACAATTGCTGTATTAGCAGAGAACTTTGGATTAGCCATAAGGTCAATTTCCTCTGGTGTAGTACCCATAATCATGTTACCAATACCGCCGTTTACTGCGCCATCTGGTAAGAAGGATACTGTGTCATCTGGGAAGAACGGTTTTACAGAACCGCCAACCTCAGTTGCATATACACCATCATTGATAAGAATTGTGATACCAACCTGAGTTGCAATCAATTCCTTAACCTGTGCAGGTGTTACTAACTGAGCTGTTGTGTTTACTGCATTTGGATACAGAATAGCTCTGATTGATTTACTCTTCTTGATGTAGTTGAAAGTCTTAGTATTCATTACTGCGTATTTCAAAGTTACATAGAAGTTAGAATGGAAATCATCTGCCCAATCAATCATATCCTGAATTGGAGTTGAGTTCTCAGTATCGCTCCATGCTGTAGAATACTTAACCTTCTGTTTTCTAGCAAGATTATAATCGTAATCAAGCTTAACACCATTGTTGTCAATAGCAATCTTACCAGTTGAAATCAACTGCATTGCCATTTTCTCTCTGGTAACTCTAGCACCCTTAATAAGGTTATTCTGGTCATCAAAGATTCTATCAATGTAAGGTTTCAGAATGCTATCATTAGAAATAGACATAATCTGCTGACGGGTTTCCTCGTCTACCTTCATTCTCTCACGGAAGAATGCCATCTTCTGTTTTGTTACCTCAACAGACAATCTGTCTCTGTATGTTGCTTGTGTATCGAATGCACTAGCCTTCAACTCGACAGGTACGCCAGCTCTACCTGAGATTTTATTTAATTCAATTCCTGCAATCTTCTTAACTGGGAAAAGAAAATCACCCATGTAAGCCGCCTGAGAAGCTTTTACGTCATCCCAATAAGCTACAATGTTTGCAGGAGTTACAAGTTCGTTAATATTCAATGTGTTGTTCCTCCTATATATTAGTCTCTACGTGCAAATACGATATGTGGAAGTTTAGCCTTAACAGCCGCACCTGGGATTTCCGGCATATTATCAATATTGATAACACCCTGGTAAATCATTGCGCCTGTAGCTTCGCCATCAGTTACATCTACACTGTGATACAGAATACCATCAATATCAGAATCAACAGCATCAGCCGCACCCTTTGATGTAGCAACAGCCGCCGTTACAACTGCAAGGTCATCACCATTTGCACCAGTAGCCAAAGCCGCTGAAACATATGTATTAGCTGTCGTATCAGAGTTAATAGCCTTAACTACATCTGCATTAGTAGAAATGATGTCTCCACCTTTGCTATCTACAGCAAGTGCTACTGTAGCCTTTGTTGCATCAGCTGTTACCTTGACGTACTTTGAAGTACCTTTAGTAAGCTCTACTGAGTAAGCAACATCTCCATCTGCTTTAGCTGTTACAACTAATGCTGTACCAACAGCGGCAGAAGCCTTTGCTACTGTAGGAACTACTGCAACTGCGTTCTGTTGCGGATTAAGCAGTAAACTACCTGTCGCGCCAGTCAAGTAAATACCCTGTGGAATAATATAATGACCCTTGTCATCAGCTACTAAACCACTTACTGTAGCCTTGTTCAAAGTTACTGGTCTAGCCATATAACCTTCACCTACAAGTAGAAGTTCTTTGTCAAAACCGTCTACCTGTGTTACCTTAAATACATTTGACATTATTTAATGTCCCCCTTTAAATCTATTATCCGAACAAAGAGACAATGTTTTTACCTTCGGTATTGCTGGAAGATTCAGTCTTACGACTTTCGAGCAAGGACTTCATGAATGGGCTTACCTCTGAGGAATTACCATTTCCACCCTTACCGCCGCTACCTGCGCCACCTTTTACTTGTCTCTCTACATACTTAGGATGTTCTTTAGCCCAATCAGCAATAGCATCGTTTACAGATAATTCTGAACCATCTGAACCTTTCATTGTTACTGTAGAACCATCCTCATCAACTGCTACTCTGTTAAAGAATAGGTCAATAGACTGTTCTGGCTCAATAATGTTATTACTCAAAAGTGCTTTATGAATTGCATCTCTCTTTACACCATTAAGTCTAAGTGTCTTTTCATTACCTAGCTGTTCTGTGAGTTCTGCAATAGTCTCATTATTCTTATCTGCATCTCTCTTCGCTTTTACCAGTGCTCTGTTTAGCTCCTTAATCTCATCAGGAGTAGCACCGCCACCAGCTTCTTTAATGATGTTCTCTTTCGCATTTTCAACACTCTCATCAAAATCTTTTGCTTCTAGGTCAACTCCGAAAGCAGTTACAACAGCATTAAGCTTATTAGCAACCTCTTTGCTTGCTTCTGCTTCTTCTGTCATCTTAGTTACTGTCTCAGTTAGTTTGTTAACCTCTTTTGCTTTAGCATTGAATTCTTTCTTTAGTGTAGCGAATTTTTCTTTATCCTCTTCGCCGTCAATACCCAGTGCTTTAGCTAATTCTTCTAAAGTCATATTCAATTTCCTCCAAATATAAATATTTAAGTTTCTAATACAATCTAGTATATATTATAACACATTTTCTCAATTTTGTCAAGTTTATGAAAATTCAGACAACAAAAAGGGGTCACTATTACATGCCCCTAATAATTATATACACCAATGGTAAATCTACTATTGGTAAATACAAATAAACTACTGTATAAACTTTTAAAATAAATCTCTTAATTTTATCAATCATGTATTGTTACCTCATTTTGCTACTGGCTGAACTACTTTTACTGATGATGTGCTCTGTGTATCAGATTGGTTAATAGGATTAAATTTGTCTGGGTCTTTATCAAGGTTATTCAATACTTCATCAATAACCTTAGAATCAGTGCCAACTAACATAGCTCTTATTACCTTTCTCTTAGTCTCATAATTAAGACCTTCACATATATCCATGCTAAGAGCTGTAGTAGCATTAGTCAATACTTCTGTAGTATCTGTTACGCCGTACTCTTTATTATATGATACTGAGTAATCATCCATTGGTTCATCCATGTATAAACTAAAGATAGTAGCTAGCTTCTTTTCTGCTCTTTGCAACCCATCAGCCAATTCTGAAATAGTCTGATATAGTTGCTGGTTATCATAAGCTTTAGCCAGACCACTTACATTTGATACTTGTTCCTGAGTTGCAAACTGCATATTAGCCTGTCTATAAATCTCTCTAATCATTAACTGGATTTCATCCATCAATACATCAGAAGAATCAGATGGTGGTGTGATAAACTCTGGTGCAACTGAACTAGAACCTCTGTATAGAAGCAAATCAGCTGTACCTACTCTAATCGGTTCATCACCATTTTCATAATCATCATCATCACCAATAGGATACGTCAAAATAGAGAATGCTTGATTCCTGTGTAGTTCTCTTAATTCTGAACATGCATTAAACATTGCTAATGATGTTCTGGCTATACCATATAAATCTGATTGTGGTATTAAATCATCTGTAGCATTTATCACCCCATAGATAGGTACTACTGGAATGACTCCTATGTTATTATCAAACACTTCCTCGTTACCATCAACAACCTTTTTACATTTTGTCTCCGTCCAAGTCCATGTTTCCTCTATATCTTTTGCTGTGTCAGTTTCATCAATAATACTA
>OGVK01000120.1_pt1 | contig 11058 bp, 10 predicted proteins | sample 1575721 | NCBI WGS metagenome assembly OGVK01 (sample SAMN07581521, study PRJEB24739) | freshwater metagenome | place: Singapore | collected 2015-01 | reverse complement strand
TTTCCCAGTCACGATATCTACGCAGTTAGAGATGTTATTGAGCGTCCAGATGTTGAACACGCAAGGCCACTGGAAAAACAAGAATTGCGAGTTTTACGCACCAAGATTGACACATATAAAGGATCAAAAACCGTTAGAAATGCTGTGTTAGCAATGCTTTATTCAATGTTGAGATCAATTGAAATTAGACGTATGCAATGGTCTTTTATTGATTTTGAAGATAAAACCATTAAATTCCCTATTGCTACAAAAAAATCAAAAGCGAAAAGCAAAACCCAGGAAAGAACAACAAAGAAAAACCGTATTCACATTGTGCCGATGTCTACCCAACTATATGAGCTGCTTAAAGATCAGGTGCAATTCACTGGAAATCGTGAATATGTTTTTGCTTCTGTTTATAAAGATGGAATGTTGTCAGCCACAACCTTAAACCGAATGCTGGATAACATCGGCTTGGGTGATGTAACAGCACATGATTTTCGTGCCACAGCATCAACCTTGCTTTATGAAAAAGGCTATGAAGAAGATTGGATTGAAAAGCAGTTAGCGCATGCCGATGATAACAAGACACGTGCATCATACAACCATGCTCGATGGCTTGAGGATCGCAGACAGATGCTCCAAGACTGGGCTGACATTGTTGATAGTTGGAAAGAATAAGCCCTCACTTGAGGGCTTTCTTCAATTATCCTGAGTCGCATACTTCAAATTATCAGCAACCCGATTGGTCCAGCCTTTGCCGTAGGTTTTAAAGCTATCTAGGCTTGTACAAAACTTTAACCGTTCAGCAGTTAATGAGAGTAAAACGTCATTCAGGTCTTGAGCGTTCACAGCCTCAATGGTTTTTGGTCCAATCATGCCGTCGGCAGTTACACCTACTGCTTGCTGCAATTCTTTAATTGCCCGGCTTCGCCCTGCATTAATCGCGAAGTCCCAAAGCTGAAAAGTGATAGCTGAATGCAGACCATGGCCACCCAACTTATCCCACCAGTCCTTTTTATAAATCTCTTTGGCTTGCTCAAGCGTCAGGTTTTTAATATCTAAGTTTGGATAAGTATTCGCAGCCAATCCAAACTTAGTACCTTTTAAGGTGCCCACCCCGACCTTGCCGCCAGTCCAGTTGCCTGGATCACGACGATCTGTACTGTAACCACCCTCATGCCCGATCAGGCGACGGAATGCCTCATCAAAAGTAATCGAATCAGCAGGCAACTTTGCAAAACCTAAAATGGTTGGTTCAGGGTGTAATTCAGGCTGGTATTTCTTTTTACCGAATAATGCCAGTGCAGGCAAAACTACAGTCAAAAGCATAGCGTGGAATTGTGGTGGAATGATTTGCGTATCAATACCCTGTTGTAGAATTACCGGAATAATGCCCAGAATAAAAGCACCCCATACTGGTAGTTTTACAGATAAATATTTCATTGGATTGTCTTTTATATAACTCATTTCCCACCCCATCTCATTGATTGTGTTTTAAGCCAATTCTCAATAAACGTACTCCCCATAATCCCAAGTGCTGACGCTAGGGAAATCAAGGCCAGTGGATTAATGTCAGGAATTTGCAGAATGATTGCTCCAGCTATAGTTGAAGTTGCTGCACCTAAAATGGTGCGCCCTATTGTTAAGCGCCATGTCAGTTTTTCATCCGAAACAAGCAGTTTGGCAAAGCCGATAGCCGCACCGATTGCAATCAGTAAAAGTAAATTCTTCTCATGGTCTTGCATGAGTCCCCCTTATTTTTGGCAATAAAAAACCCTGATCTAATTAAAGATCAGGGTTTATAAGGGTTTGTTGTGGTATTAACTACTTGATTAAACATCTAGCAATAGCGTACTTGTCTGAATCAGAATAATCTTTAGTGATTTTCATGACTAAAATATTAGTTGCACTATCTGATTTTGTACCAATCCCGCCATCCGCCTTAATGTAATCACCTGCTGCGACATTTTCATCGATACGCACGTATACTTGTCCCATTAAACCTACACATGTCCAGTCATCCTTGCGTTCTGAGCGTGGAGTGTGGTCAAGTGATAAATCATAATCAGGATTTTCTTTCCTAATCGTTTCTGTGTAATAAACAGCAGCATCAGGGATATTTGAAGCTTCTGAGACTAAACCATCGTAACTTTCCCATCGCACACAATCTACATCCTCGTAAATTGGTTCGCCAAAATCCCCAACAAGATATCTCCCATTCCATGCAAATTCGTCCGAGTTACCGATAATTAAAGCTGTACCTGAAACCACGCCGATAACATCGTCACCAATATTCGCAATTCGCACTTTGTCAGCTTCGAGTGTGAGCAAAGTACCTAGCGGAATCTCTCCACTCGAATGATTTTCAAAATACTCAGCATAATCCGCAAAGGTACTTGACCCAGCAATTGTGCCAGTGGCGGTAAAGTTTCCAGATGCAATACCAAACTGTATTTTTCTGTTTGAGCTTAAAGCCCCACCACTTACCGCATCACCCATTGCGTATGTTCTATCAGCGCCTGTAACTGTTCTACGACCAGTTACGACAGATGAAAGATGTGCAATTGTAGAGTTAGATGCAGCAAGAATTGCAGACCCATCTGTAGAAACAGTGCAGCCACTAGATACAATCGCAGCACTTCGATTCCCTGTAACTGTGTCACTGATTGACGCTACTAATGCACTGTTGTTTGGAGCGATAGATGGTGAACCGATTGTGCCTGTATCAGCGCCTAGTGCTACGCAATACGTACCATAGTTGTATGTAGATTTTACACCTAAGTTACCCGACGTATTACCCGAAACGTGACCACCAAAACTTGAATAGTTGCCTGTTCTAACACCAGTTGCATACGACAAAGTTGATCCTACATTGGTATCGCATTCGTAGTCTAGGTTTGTTATGCGCAGATCATACTTATACTGAGTGTCATAACCCGAACCACCGTCAATAATTGTGATCGAATCAACAGTACCATTACTATTAACTGTATAAGCTAAGGTTGCGTTAGTTGTTGGTGAAACCTGTCTAGCTTGAATTGAGATAGTTCCGCCAGTTTTATAACCTTGACCACCATTTAGTATTGTGACACCAGTTAATACGCCACCTGTAAAAGTTAGGTCAGTCCATAAGCCCCAACCAGCACCAGCATAACTTTGGTGTGACCCAAAATTTGAAGCCAATCGTCCACCACCTGCAAAGCAGTAACGAGCAACAACATTACCACAGCGAGAGCCGTCAGCTAAGGAAAATTGAGCGCCAACATTAACGCCCGCAAAGCCTTGCGCTAGACATTCCTCCGTTCCTACATTTACCGTTTGTGGTGAAGTTGCTTGAGAAGTTCGCGCAGCAATATTTGCACTAATGTTACCGCCAGCATAGCTATATATACTCGCCCCATTCATACTACGAGCAAAATCAGCTCTACAGATCTGTGACGCAATGTTTGCTCTTGTGTGTCTGTTGGTTACGCCACCAGTAAAAGCGCAATAAGTACCCAACCAAGTTATTTGATCGTTAGGAACAGCAGAATCATAACCTGTGTCAGCTAAAGCACTGATTAAAGCATCTGTGTTATTTGCTTGTACTGTTTTCCCATCAGTCTTTAAGAAAGAACCATTAATGTAGTTATTACCAGTTGGAACTGAGTTTACTAAATAGGTTTTTCCAAGTAGGTCGATAGTTCTACCAGTATACTCAAGCTCTAAATTGGTAAATGCCGCTGAATCATTAGTTGTACCATTCCCTACTGCTCCATAATCTTGAGCGGAAATGTTTTCCTTATTTTTCTGTTCTTGTGTGCGCCCCGACCAAGTCTGAATATAAAGGTCTCTTAAAGGTAATGTGTTCTCTCCTGTTAGATTATTAACAATAGACTCTAAATATACCTTAAGCTCTTGCTCTCTCCCTTGAGCCAATAAATCATATTGAATATCAGCCTGAATCCGATCGAGAATTTCTTTGTCAATTCGCTTTGATAATAACCAATCCACTACACCCAATTCTTGAAGCTTCAACCAAATTCGATCAAAGTCACCATTCACAGACCATGGTCGGAATGAATTGTTGTAAGACTGATAATCTGTAGTGCGTGATAGAGGTGTATTCCGCTGTATCGTAACAAGCACATCGTTTGCTGGTGCTGTAATAAATACAACCGAACCGCCAATTAAGGACCAGTCACCTACTGGCGGCTCTAATCCGTCCAAAGTGACAATTAAATGATCCTTGTTTTCACAATCAAAATCCAAAACAAAGCTTGTAGTAACACCATTTGCCGTAATCTCTTGATATGGCGTTTGCTCTTGAACTGCCATAATTCCACCTAATATTCAAAGTCTAAGGTGGCCTCAACAACACCACCGTCTGTTCTCCAATTAGGCGATTCATTAACTTCATTTTGTCTGTGTATTTTGCCGACACGTTCAGGGGAATCAGTTACAGCACCCGCTAAAGAATCCAAATCATCATCATCTTGATCAGCAATTGCAGGGTTGAACATGCGCATATTTTTATATTGTCTTGAGCTGTTCTCACCTTCTTCTGGTGTATCAATCACAGATGTATGAACCCATAATAGACCTGACATTAATGGACCTTCTAAAGCCTCCAAAATGCGTTTGTTTTTATTACCAGTGTTATGGACTTCATTTACACCACAGCGAATACGACGCGCTTTTAAAGCACCTTTAAGTGATGCAGGTGCAAAGTTGCCAATACCATTAGTTTCAATACTGATACTTGGCACATTGAACTGCTGAATCAAGTCGCATAACTGCCATACCTGACCGCCGATAATATTGCCTTGTGCATCATGCGTGACCACTTCACCAGTAAGTGCAACGGATCTATGCCAGTACTTATTACCGAAGTCATCATGCAATACCAAAGCAACTGATGAAATATCTGATTTAAGCTTGCCTGATGATGGGTCCCAGCGCATGGTGATACCTACAATCTGACGCTCACCAAGCATTATGATGTAGCGACCATTTGCACGTTTCAGCACTGGCTCACAGTCATAAGGAATCATCTTGTCAGGATCTAAACGTACATCACCGATAGGCTTAGCATGAAGCTGATATTGTGAATCCCATTCATTGATCGTGCGGCATTCTCTACGACGTTCTTCCATGACTTTTGGCGTGAATCTTTCTGGCCATAACGCTTCACCGTAGACATCAATCAAATAATGGCTCTCAGTGAAAATAATCCTGTATGAATTGCCTTGTTGAATAAACTTATAGTTTACGCCTTCTTTCAATAGCTTGGCTTGAGATCCAATTCCACTGAACACATAGACTGGATCAAAATCAACAATGGCTTCAGATACGCTCTCAAAGCGTTTTTCTTTCTCGTACATTTTTAGCACCAAGCACTTTGCACCTAGTTTCTTAATATCGGTGTATAGGGAATCATGAGTGTGTGGAGTACCAACAAAAAGTCTTTGCCCTCCTGGTATTAGAATGAAGCTTTGCTCACCAAGACGGTAACGCAGCTTTTCACGTGCTTCAGGTGTACCAATATTTGAAGGTACTTCTACGTCATCATTCTGAATTTCATTGGCACGCGAACCAGTCACATTGGAAAGAATGCCACGCGCATGAATAGATCCGTGACGAACGTCGGTGCAGCCTGATACCCACCACTTTTGCGTTTCACCACGTGCCTTTTTAATACCGAATAGATTGCTCAGTGGATGACGCTCTAATACCTGTTCTGTACCACGACTGACTTTGTATGCATCAGGATCAGTCGCCCCTTGATGCAGGATCAAATGTTCAGGATTGCAAAATAACTTCCATGCGTTATAGATATCCAAGATCGTTGACTTGCCGTGTCCACGCGGCATCATCAATAGACCAAGCGTGCCGTAATCTTCTAAGAAGTCACAGACATCTAAGTGGAAATCAGGCACTACCCAATTCAGCGTTTCAGCATAAACAAGGTAGAACGCAGCAAAGCTGACTTTCATAATTAGCTCGGACGTTGCTTACGTGCTTCTAATTGTTCTGTCACAGCTTTAAGAAGTTCCATTGCTTGTTGTTCAGGCGTGATAGATCGTTCGTCAGTATTTCCTTTTGTCATCTCATCATCATTCAGAACACGCTTAATTTTCTCCATGCATGACAGCGCTTCTTTTGCGCCTTTATAAAGCCACACCTTATCCCCACGCCCTTTCTTATCAAACAGGTCTTGACCATAAGCTTCAGTCATTAAATCCACCGTATCTTCGGCTGACATCTCCAAGCAGAGTTTTAACTTCTCACGTGTTTCAGGTTTTAAGTGACCTTGTTTCTTTTCTTCTGGCATAAAAAATCCCCCATACATGATTCATATATACGAGGGATCGGGTTTGGGTTTGTTGGGTAAGTGGTTTATCGAAAAAATTAAATAGAAAAGGCTGCATCTAGCAGCCTTTTTCTTAAACTATAATTTATGCAACAGCTTGTTCAGACCAACCACCTTGTTGCTGATGTGAAAAACTTGCTTTCTTTTCACCATTTTGACGATCAAGATGTGCAATCTTATCAAGCATATTTCTAATATCGCTTCCTTTTTCTACGCTTCCTTTATATAGGACACGCAATAAGCGATCACTCGGTTTAGGAATTTTAGATCTATGTGTTTCCCAAGCCCGAACACTTGACTCGGAAACACCTAAGATTTCAGCTAATCCGCTTTGAGAAAGGTTCATTTCTTTGCGTAAAAACCGAACTTCAGCACCAGATAAACGAGGCTTATGAGTTACTAAGTTCAGTCCAATCACACGATGTAAGCCTTCGACATCAACAAAAGAAACAACTTTTCCATATGCTGTATCTTTTTCGATGTAACCATTTACTAACCAAACATCGCGTAAACCGCTTTCGGTGTAATGGTACATAATTAACCTCTAATTACCGTGATCACCACACAGTGATCCTTGGTTTCATCATCATAGTCCAGCACTACGACTACACTTAATACGTCACCTGCAGAAATGACGGATAATTTCATTTTCCAAGATCCGTTAGTCTCTCTATACGGACCTTCTTCAAACTGACCGTGCTCCATACAGCAAAGTATTTGAGAAGGTGTAATCTTTCTCTGTTTCATGCGCTTACGAGCATGATCAGTATAAAATACCTTGCTAGAATCCTTTGCTAGCTCTCTCAATTTCGATCTTGCGACTGATTCTGAGAGATCTGAAAACATTATTATATTGTCGGGTTGTTCCATAAGCGCACCGTCAGTTTCTGACGGTATTATTCAACAAAAAATACGCTCAAGCAATAGCCAAATTTAATTATCGTATTGTTCTATCGAAATCAGGAGCTTGAATATCACCAATATCATCACCCCAAAAGCGTGTGCGGTCTTGCTGTCGTTCTGCTTTCTGCAATAACTTTTCACGATAACCCGGTGCAACAAAATCCTGTATTTCATCAAATACCATTCGATTAGCAGCCGCTTTCGTGTACCACAAGTTTTGCGCTGGTACTTTTCCTTTTAGAAACTTAAATGCTTCATTACCCGCATTAGTTTCAATGCCATTACTGGCCTGCATTGCATTACCAACAGTCAAAGACAATATTGTTTTCAAATCTGAACCAAATGGACCAGAAAGAAAATCTGCTGTATCACGACCACTCGGATCCATACCAGCCACCAAAATATCCCCTAATACTGGTAGACCTCCACCAGCAACGAATGAGCGTTTAAAGAATTCTAATGACTTCTCGGGGTCATCGCTGTCCCACATTGTTTGAGGATCATTACCAGCAAATAGCTCTTTTAATTGAACAACTAGACCACCTAAAACTGTTGTCATGGCAATCAATGATGTTGCATATCCAACTTTACTCATGTTGGTTGGCTGGCTCATTGCACGGCTACCATGGCGCATTAAGCGCCTTTATTATCGATCTACTTTTAAGTAGACATCGGAAGTTAGACTCCAAACCTTTTGTACTTTTTGATCCAGCTCACCCACCTTGCGCTCTATTCTTTCATTGTCGTAACTAACAAAACTAATATATTGATATGTTTTGTTATTTTGCCATATCGCATATCCAGTCATTGCCATATTTACTATAAGCAATACGTATAAAAAAACATATTTCTTCACTTAACCACATCCTCAAAATCAATACCATTTAATCCGTCCAGACCTTCACCAGTTTCCCACCATTGGCTACGTCCTATTTTTTGCATCTTCCGTTTATACTTTCGTTGGTAGTCTGGTGCAATCATATTTTGCATGTCATCAAACATTAGTCGGTTTAGAGGGGTCTTTAACCACCAAATATTCTGACCAGGTGTTTTGTTTTTGGCTAACATAAATACTTGGTTGGCTTTATTGGTTACATCCTTCCCATTCAAAATTTTATATCCTGTGCCTGCGGTTAAGTCGACCAAATCCACCAAGTCACCACCCAGCGGGCCAAGTAAAAAGTCCCGCATATCTCTACCCATTGGGTCGGATCCGGACATCATAATGTCGCCAAGAATTGGTAATCCTCCACCTTTCGCTACAGCATTAGCAAAGAATTTAAGCGCAACCATTGGGTCGTCATCATCCCACATCGGTGCTGGGTTGTTGCCTTTAGAAATTTCCTGTAGTTGAGAAGATAGTCCACCCAAAATTGTCATGCCTGTAATTAGTGGAATCATGTAGGTATAGGGCGATGGAGAAAGCACACCATCACGTAAAGCACGTGAACCATGACGCATTAAAAACGCAGTAGGGAATGATTTAAACTGCATCGCACCTTTCCCCATAAATCCAACAAGGCTACCGCCATGTGTCTTGCCAAATAGTTTTGTTCTTTCTCTCAGATCAGCCTCTACAACCGCCAAGCCTTGCTCATCCAAAACATGCGCCCAATAACGCTTAACAACCTGATTTTTAATTTCTGTCGGATTACCCAAGTGTTTTAATTGGTCATCAGGAATAGCACGTATGGAATCAATGGTAATTAAGGGATTTCCAGCAGAATCTTTAACAGGATTGGTCATTCTTAAGACCTGCCAAGTTTTCTCATCAAACCCCATTCGCCCTAAAAATTCCTGATCCTCTTTCCCAAGTTGCCCCCATTCTTTACTTTTGGTCAATGTGGCATATTTATTCATCAGCATTTTTGACCAGCCTGCTTGCATGGCTCGCGTCCATGCGGTGAGCAAAGTTGCACGCATAACCACAGCCCCTGCGGTATTGGCAACACCAAGCATTTGACTGGCTTTGCTGTGCTGACTGGTTAAGTCATCCATCGCAAAACGCCCAAGCGAATTGGTTATAGTGTCCAATGCAATACCCATGCTGAAGCTGTGCTCTTTGTCTGCTGGGTTAAATGGATTTAGCTCTCGCAAAATATAACCATATGCCCTCATTGCAGGAATGCCGTGAAATCTAGCCATTTTAGTCATAGTAGCTAAGTCGTTGATAGCACTGATTAACGTACTACCCAAGAGTGTTGGTACATTCCAAGCTCGCAAAATCATGCCAATCATATTCCATGTTTCGCTACCCTCGCCCATCTCGCGCCACACAAAAGCGTCGTACATGACTTTGGCTCGACCTATACCATCGTCAACTTTCCCCTCATCCAATCCGTTTTTTAAATCGATGCGTTTAGCTTCTTGCGCTAATAAATCAAATGCTCGGTTAGGGTTACTGCCAAGTTTTTCAACCAGTGCAATGCTTTTCGCCATCGCTTCAATGTGGTAATCCACCAATTCAACAAAGGGTAGCTCGCCAAAAGTTTCCTGCATCTCAAGCCATGCGTTTGCATCTTTCCAATGTAAAACACGGCTGTCAGAGAATCGGTTGGTAACTTTGCCTGTATTTTTAATAGCAAGCTCGCCCTCATTGGTTTTGTTTAAGCCATCCATAATGATGGTTTCGTAAGCATCATCAATTAACTTTGCTGTGGCAGCATCATCAAGGAGATTCCCTTCGGCATCAATCAAGGTGTTCCGATCAATATTTTTATAGGCGAGCTCATTCCATTTTGGGCGACCCACGCTTCTGAGTTTGTCTCGACTCCAAACCGTATTAAATCCAAACCGATTACCTAGATCATTGATGTTACCGCCCAATTCGTTAAATCGAACCCTTAGTCCTTCATAGACTTTCTCAAGCTGTTTTGCGATTTTCTTTGCCATCGCATCATCTGTATTGTTGCCAAATCTTTCTTTGACAATATTTTGCATCAGTTGCTTATCGGTACGCAGTCTTAACCATCCTTTAATTTGCGTATAGAAGTCCCATAATTCTTTTTTATATTCATCACGTATCGCTTTAAATTCGCTATTTAAAGAATCAATACCTGTCATGTCACCAAACGCAGCAATCATACGATCAAGATTCTGATGGGCTGGTCGTTTAGGATCATTCAACTGATCGGTATTAGCGGTTTGTCGAATAATATCCTGCGCGAGTATTTTATTTTTTCTCAGTTTTTCAGACAGAATATCTTCTGCTGCCAATTCTCCAGCAGTATTTAATTTCTCGGAAGGACTCATCTTTTGAAAGGCTTCTCGATCTTTCTTGGCTAATTGTCGCATCGCTTTTGTAATACGATCTTCAATATTTCTTTGCTCTGATTGGTTTAATGTTTCTTTACCCAATGCTTGGGCAACTGCATGAATACACTCTGGTCGCATTGCCATGTCTTAGTCTCCAAATTTTATTGAGCAGGTTACGGCTGCCTGTGTTGCAGTAAGTTCTTGATCAGATATTTTGTTTTGTTCTTTGATGTAGTCAAAAACATCACTCAATCTAATTTCTTCTTCATAAAATGAACCATCTTCTCGTTGCTTGGTTACTGCAACTTTACGTTCAGGATTTTCAGCTATGCGCTGGAGTGCTGCTTTTTCTATTGGCGTATTACCAAATAAAGACTCTTGGCGTGGATCTCCCATTTGTTCAATCTTATTAATCTCTGACTGAATATTGTCTGAAATCGCTTCTCGATCTTTCTTGGCTAATTGTCGCATCGCTTTTGTAATACGATCTTCAATATTTCTTTGCTCTGATTGGTTTAATGTTTCTTTACCCAATGCTTGGGCAACTGCATGAATACACTCTGGTC
>OGVK01000118.1_pt1 | contig 11106 bp, 11 predicted proteins | sample 1575721 | NCBI WGS metagenome assembly OGVK01 (sample SAMN07581521, study PRJEB24739) | freshwater metagenome | place: Singapore | collected 2015-01 | reverse complement strand
GCTGCACCTGATTTTTTGGCTGATCATATCGACTGCGCCATACATGTTGGTTTTGAGCCTGACCCGAATACGGTGGCAATTTTACTGGCGGAAGTGCCACGCATTATGGTGGCGAGTCCTGAGCTGTTGGCACGATTCCCTGAGATTGAAAATATTGAAGATTTACAGTCATTTCCTTGGCTGGAACTTAGTACTTATTATCGGCATGAAATTCAGTTAAATAACCAGATAACCCAAGAAATGCAACGTGTGCCGATCCAATCGCGACTTAGCACAGACAGTTTATTTGTCCTGAAAAATGCCGCATTGCAAGGCTTGGGGATTGCCGTGATTTCGAGTTGGCTGGCGGCGGATGCGTTGGCAGATGGAACACTGGTCAATATCTTGCCTGAGTGGCAAGCAGCGCCTTTGCCTGTGTATTTGGTCTACCCTTGGGCGCGTTATTATCCTGCACGTTTAAGACAGTTTTTAAGTCTGATGCGCGAGGTGATGCCGACCATTTCAGGTATGCAGCAGCTTAAATAAAGACAAGAATTGATGAAAGCTAGCGAATTCAGTTATTGCTTAGAATCTATTTTCGAATTTATGGAAACGTATGATATGCGAAAATATCATCCTCAACTGTTTGAGGCATGATGAAATTAACAAATAATTGTTTCTGCGACAAATTTGATTATTGATAACTACTGACGAGTTTTGCGGTGAGGAGCATTGCTCCGCAAGGTGGTTTTGGCTACTTTTGCCGAAACAAAAGTAGGTCCAACTGAAGGTTAAAACTGGATATCAAATTCATCACAGTAAGACCCTGCAAAAAACATCACCATAATCTTAAATTATTGGTAATTACCGTGAAACTAGATCCCATCGACCCGCAAGAATTTACTGATTTTGTCCACTATTCCGAGAAAAAACGCACACCCTCGGAACGCTTTCTCGACAAAATTAAACCTCGTTCAGCCGCCATGCGTACAACAGTGCTGGTGCTGTTTGTGGTGTTCTTTAGCTTATTCATGTCGTTATGGTTCTTCTGGAAAACCCTGTATTTACCTGAAATTCAACAGCATGCGAGGTTTCTTGCTGTTGAACTGGAAATGATCAACAACCCGCACTTAAAAATTTATCATGACGATGTAGAACTGGATATTGACCGATGGCTGAAACAGCGCGTTGGAGTGGAATATGTTACCGATCCTCAAGAATATCCCAACGTCAAAGATAAACTGATTGCTGACTTCTTTACCAACCGCATTGAGCATCAGCTCGCCAATGAGCTAAAAATTAAAGACGTCACGGTATATTTCCAGTTCAAACCAAGTCCAAGAATTTGGGTGCAAACCCCTGAGATGAATGGGCACTGGGTACGAGAACCGCTAAAAACCTATGCCAATTACAGTCCAGAACTGATTTTTGGTTGGCTGTTTGGCGTTCCACTGATTTCTGCGGTGATTATTCTCACCCTTGTGCGCCAGCTAAACCGTCCATTACGTCGCCTGCAAAATGCGGCAAACAGTTACAGTAAAACTGGTACGGCACCCTATTTAGAAACCAATCACGGTCCGCAAGAAATTCGCGAGGTGAATCAAGCCTTTAACCACATGATTTATACCTTAGATCAGACCGAGCGTGATCGTCGAATTATGCTGGCTGGGATTTCACATGACTTGCGTACCCCCCTGACCCGTATTCGTCTCAGTGCAGAGATGATGCCCGATGATGACTTCTTAAAAGAGGGCTTAATCTACGATGTCGAAGATATGGATGCCATTCTGAATCAATTCATTTCGTTCATGCGGGATGGATCGGATGAAGTCCTGCAAGCCACAGACATCAACAACTTATTGCAAGAGTTGGTGATTCAGTTTAAGCCACTGGATATACGTTTTAGCCCGCAAGAATTGCCATTAATTCAAGCCCGCAGTTTGTCGCTGAAACGTCTGATTGGCAATTTAATCAATAACTCTAAGCGTTATGGAGCTGAGCCTGTGGAATTAGCCGCTCGAGTCGAAGGCGAACATATTATGATCAGTGTGGCGGATCATGGTGAAGGCATTCCCGAAGATCAGATTGAAGAATTGATGCAGCCGTTTGTCCGTGGCAATGCCGCGCGAACCGTGCAAGGCAGTGGCTTAGGTCTCGCAATTGTGAAACGGATTGTCGATATTCACCAAGGTAAACTCCTGATTCACAACCGTAAACAAGGTGGGCTGGAAGCCATTATTTTGCTGCCTTTACCGCAAGAAGAACCTGAAGAACACGCGACCAGCAATCCAATTGAGAAACTCAAACAAAGTATTAGCGAACACTTCTAACAAACGCAGTGATTCTGCCAAGGTGAATGTTGTACAGCCCATGCTGCACAGCTTCACCTTTTCATCAATGAGGACGTCAAGAAGGCTCCCCTGATCAATCCTTCAACAGCAATTAAGTGAAAATTCCAACATATTAAAAATGATTTGCTCTACTTTTTTATCTAAATTTTTCTGTATCGTGACATTGTGATCTTCAAAACATGCCATTTGTAACAAACTTTACGCTAATTTTGATCAATAACCGTACAGTCAGCTTTAAAATTAAGCGAATTCTGAAGAAATATCCCTCATAAAATCAATTGATTAAAAATTATCAAAATTTGTTATACCCGCATTTTTCTAAAAAATTAGACCTTAGCATAACAGGTATGCAAAATGCTTTTTCTGATGGGTACAATCCCTATCAGTTTCAAGATTTCAACGAGAGTCAACCATGTCATTAGATCGCATTCGTTTAGCTTCACTTCACGACAAAGTCATCAGCGCAGAACAAGCTGCAGCATTCATCGAAGACGGCATGACCGTAGGTATGAGTGGCTTTACCCGTGCAGGCGAAGCAAAAGCTGTTCCATTGGCTTTAGTAAAACGTGCTCACACCAACCCTTTAAAAATTACGTTAATCACGGGTGCGAGTCTGGGTAATGACCTTGACAAACAATTGACTGAAGCGGGTGTTTTAGCACGTCGTCTTCCATTCCAAGTAGATAACACTTTACGTAAAGCCATCAACAATGGCGAAGTGATGTTCATTGACCAGCATTTATCTGAAACTGTTGAGCAAATGCGTAACCTTCAGTTGAAAAAGCCAGATGTTGCCGTGATCGAAGCGGTCGCAATCACTGAAGATGGTGGCATTATTCCAACAACGTCTGTAGGTAACTCTGCAAGCTTTGCAATTTTTGCTGAAAAAGTGATTGTTGAAATCAACACCAACTTAAGCCCAGCATTTGAAGGCTTACACGACATCTATATTCCAACCTATCGCCCAACACGCCAACCAATTCCATTAACTCAAGTGGATGAGCGTATTGGTACAACTGCGATCAACATTGATCCTTCTAAAATTGTAGGTATCGTATTTAACAGCGAATTACATGACTCTCCATCAACCGTAACTCCTCCAGATGATGAGACTCAATCAATTGCTAACCACTTGATCGCATTCTTTGAAAAAGAAGTGGCTGAAGAGCGGTTACCGAAGAACTTAGGTCCACTTCAAGCAGGTATCGGTTCAATCGCAAACGCAGTGTTGACTGGTTTGAAAGATTCAAACTTCGAAGACTTGATCATGTACTCAGAAGTCCTACAAGACTGTACGTTTGAATTGATTGATGCAGGCAAAATGATTTTTGCATCAGGTTCTTCAATTACTCTTTCTGCAAAATACGGCGAGAAAGTATTTAACAACCTTGAAGCTTACAAAGACAAATTGGTACTTCGTCCACAAGAAATTTCGAACCACCCAGAGTTGGTACGTCGTTTAGGGATTATCGGGATTAACACTGCACTTGAGTTTGATATTTACGGTAACGTGAACTCAACTCACGTTTGCGGTACCAAAATGATGAACGGTATTGGTGGTTCAGGTGACTTCGCACGTAATGCACACTTGGCAATCTTCGTAACCAAATCAATTGCGAAAGGTGGCGACATTTCTTCAGTTGTTCCATTTGCATCACACGTTGACCATGCAGAACACGATGTCGACATCCTTGTGACTGAACAAGGTCTTGCAGATCTTCGTGGTTTAGCTCCACGTGAGCGTGCGCGTGCGATTATCGACAACTGTGCACACCCAATGTACCGTGACGCGTTAAATGACTACTTTGACCGTTCATGTGCAAAAGGCGGTCATACGCCACACTTACTTCGTGAAGCGCTTTCTTGGCACTCTAACTTCGAAGAAACTGGTCACATGCTTGCAACTCAAGCTGAAGCAAAATCTGCTTAATCCGATCAGTTAAAAAACGCCCCGCATGGGGCGTTTTTTTATGCACTTAGTGTGAGGTCAACAAAAACAGCTTCGCTAAACCATCCACATTCATTCGCTGTTCTACAGTTCCCATTGAAACTACACCGAGATTCAACTGAATTTGCGAGATCGGCTGGGTATGTTGTAAAGGACTATTCGGATTTACCACAGGATCAATCATGCGATATAGCCCCAGCCGAGGATCATCCGACTGTAAACCTTCCGCAATTGAATAGACCTGCAACAGGATAGGTAAAGGTAAATCAAAATCTGGTATCTGCTGCGGTGGCAAAATTTCCTGTGAAATTCGCGCACTATCAATTAAAGGAGATTGCTGTGCTGCAACTTCCAGCTTCATTAAATAATGCTCAAAAATTTGCTGTCTACCTTGATCGGGTTGGGATTGAATATCCCCCGTCTCGGCGCGTAAATCTTGTTCTGTTAATGCGGAGAGATCATAAGCGTCTTTGGCATAGCCGTGACTCATCAGCAGTGCACTCAAGAGCAGTGCACTGGATATGGTGGGAGAGAAATACATGGCAAAATGTCCATTAAAATTTCTACCCTTTATATTTTAAAACTCAGGTGCAGTTTAAACAGTTGCTTCCGCGTAAAGCCACGCATTTAAATCATCAATAAACGGCACATTTGACGTATTGAATCCTTCCTAACCAGCTCTCAACTGCGCTCTAGACGCCCAAGCCGCAACAGAACTGGGAAGCTCAGGCTTAGCATAGGATTGCCTTTCGCTGCTAACAGCTCACGTAGCTCATGCAAGGGATCATGCTGCTGAGCACGCTGGTAATGCTGCAAGCCCGACCATGTGGCGAGATACTGCAACACTTGCGCGCTGCTCCATGTGTAATTCAAGGCTAAAGCTGGCACCGTTAATTCCTGAAAAGGAAAAGGGATCGTTTGATAGTGCTCATCGATATAACGCCGCTCTGGATCCCAATAACCTTTTAGCGTTTCAAAATAGAGCTGATGTAGCGCCTGTTGCACTTCAGCATCTTGCAACTGGATCAAACCATAACCAATCACGGCAATGATGCCATTCGGCTTGAGCACGCGCTTCACTTCGGTATAGAACGCAGAAAAGTCGAACCAGTGGATTGCTTGTGCCACACAAACCAAATCTACCGAAGTGCTTGCAAGTGAGCTGTGTTCAGCGGTAGCTTGTAAATAGCGTACATTCGCAAAGTAAGGTGCATGCTGGAGTTGTTGCTCGCTCAGGTCTGTTGCAAGCACCTGCGCGAAATGAGGCGCTAGTAACTGGGTAAACTGCCCTGAACCTGCCCCACAGTCCCAAGCCAATGCTCGTTCAGGGACATACGCCAAAATAGCGTCTAAAATTTCTGTCGAATATTGCGGGCGTGCCTGTTGATAACGCTGACTATGTTCAGAAAATAAATCCTTATTCATGCTGCTGATCTCGCCCTGTTGTTATTGTCATGTTTGCTTATTTAAATTGTATCGCATGACTTTTCTTTGGGTATAAAAAAACCCCAAACATTGTTTGGGGTTTTTTGAATATGGTGGCGAGACCCAGGATCGAACTGGGGACACACGGATTTTCAATCCGTTGCTCTACCTACTGAGCTATCACGCCGATGGGGCGTATTAAAGCGCTTTAAGATACAGCAGTCAAGCGGATTTTTATAATTTTTGTATCAAATGATTGCTTTTTCATCAAAGCTTAACGTCTATCTAACTGAAATGCTTTAACTTTGCATGGAATTAGAATGGAATCTTCAAAAGAAAAAGCAGCATCACTGCTGCTTTTAACGAATGCGAAGACAAACTAGACCATCAGCACGGATTCAACTTTTCCAATTAACTCGGCAATTTGTTTAAATGCGCCAAACAACGGTGAATAGCGCCGCACCCCGGCTCAAACACCTTCACGCCTTTGGCTTCTTCCATACGGCACACCTCTGCCACCAAGCGTTCCGCAACGCCACGTCCGCGATTGGCAGGATGGACCACAATATATTCAAGGGTTTTACTTTCGCCCTGTCCTGTACACCAAATTGCACCAATCACTTTGGTATTAAATTCTGCAGTGTAAACTAGGGTATACTGAGCTAAGTTTTGCTCAAGTTGTTCAATGGCATCTTGCCCGTCACCAAATTCTGGGCTGGTGTCATACAGTCGCTCAAGCTGGCTGCGAATTTCTTCATTTTCTAGTGAAGTATAAGCATGTACGGTGATAGGCATTGATAAACCCTCCTGAGCAATCTAATATGCGGTGATTTCGTCACGGCGAAAAACAGTTTACATCAATCATTTTTGACGTTTTTGAGGAACGTGTCTATGACAGAACGTATCAGTGAAGTGGTAAGAAATACCAACGAAACCAAAATTCGAGTTCGTTTAAATCTCGATGGTACAGGTCAAGGCACTTTAAACACTGGAGTTCCTTTTTTAGACCATATGATTGATCAAATCAAGCGGCATGGACTATTTGATATCGATATCCATTGTGATGGCGACTTGGAAATTGATGATCACCATACCGTAGAAGACTGTGGTATTACCTTAGGACAGGCTTTTGCCCAAGCATTAGGTGATAAAAAAGGTTTACGTCGTTATGGTCATTTTTATGCGCCACTGGATGAATCTTTAAGCCGTGCTGTGGTCGACCTTTCTGGTCGTCCGGGTTTGTTTATGGATATTCCGTTCACACGTGCCATGATTGGTCGTTTTGATGTGGATTTATTCTCAGAATTCTTCCAAGGTTTTGTCAATCATGCCCTCATGACGGTGCACATTGACAATCTTAAAGGTAAAAATAGCCACCATCAGATTGAAAGTGTGTTCAAGGCTTTTGCTCGTGCACTACGTATGGCGTGTGAAATTGATCCTCGCGCAGCCAATACCATTGCATCAACCAAAGGTAGTTTGTAATGACGCGTATTGCACTTCTTGACTATGGCATGGGCAATTTGCACTCGGCAGCAAAAGCGTTAGAACATGTTGGTGCGACGGTGGATGTCACCAATGATCCGAAACTGATTGCTCAAGCGGATAAAATTGTCTTCCCGGGTGTGGGTGCTATGCGTGACTGTATGCAAGGCATGCACGAAGCTGGTATTGATGAAGTGGTACGTAAAGCCGCTTTCAACAAACCCGTTTTAGCCATTTGCGTCGGTATGCAGGCGTTGATGCAGCATTCGGAAGAAAATGGTGGTGCTGACGCACTGGGTATTTTTGAAGGTGAAGTCAAACACTTCCCAACAATGCAAGGTTTAAAAGTGCCGCACATGGGCTGGAATCAGGTTCATCAAGCCGATCCGAGCCATCCAATGTGGAACAACATTGAACAAGATGCGCGTTTCTACTTTGTACATAGCTTCTATGTCGAACCGAAAGACAGCAGCATTGTGGCAGCAACCTGTGATTATGGCATTCAGTTCTGTACTGCACTGCACCAAGAAAATCTGTTTGCTACCCAATTCCACCCTGAAAAGAGCCATACTGCAGGTCTGCAATTGCTGAAAAACTTTGTGGAATGGGATATTTAAACTCACCCATTTCAGCATCTACACTTAAAGCCTAGTTGACCTAGGCTTTATTTTTGCCAGATGATAGTGCCTAGCCCCCTTGCCGAATTACATGGCTGTCGCCTATGACCTTGCATGCTCCCTCGCCCCTGCCAAGCAAAGAACACATTCAACAACTACCTCTTTTTCAAAATTTAGCGCCTGAACAGATTCAACTGGTGTCCAACTTGGCGCAATGTCATGCCTTACAAGAAGAGTTGTTTGCAGCACCTTTGTTTGGCTTTGATTCCGAATCCAAACCGACATTTCGTAAAGGTGAAGTCGCCACGGGTCCGCATGTCATTCAATTGGCGACCGCAAACAGAGCCTATATTTTCCAGATTAGCCCTGCCATTCTGAATTTTCTGACCCCAATTTTTGAAAGCCCAACACAACTGAAGATTGGTTTTGGGCTAAAAAATGATGCGCATCTATTTCGTAAAAAAGGTATTCATTTCAATCAGGTTCTCGATCTCTCCAAAGCCTTTCACGCCTTTGGCATAACTACGCCTGTCGGGGTGAAAAATGCCATGGCCTTACTGTTTCAGGTCAATTTCCCGAAAAGCAAAAGTGTCAGCACCTCCAACTGGAGCAAATTTCCCTTAAGTCCCGCACAAATCCAATATGCAGCAGCCGATGCCTACGCCCCTGTGCTGATTTATCAAGAATTGCTGCGTTTAGGCATTACTTTGCCCGCTGCACAACATAGAACGAAATAAAAGCAACAACTTGCTTAGATATTTGCCAATACTTTGCTAAGATTGCGGCGAATAAATTTTAAAAGATCGGGTAAGGAGCGAAAGCATGCTGATCATCCCTGCAATTGACCTGAAAGATGGCAAATGTGTGCGTTTAAAACAAGGCCGTATGGAAGACGATACCGTATTTTCTGATGACCCTGTAGCAACTGCACAGCATTGGGTGAATGAAGGCGCACGCCGCTTACATTTGGTCGATTTGAATGGTGCTTTCGCAGGTACACCAATTCATAAGCCTGTAGTCGAAGCGATTGCCAAAGCACAACCTGAATTGCCAATTCAAATTGGCGGTGGGATCCGTTCACTCGAAACGATTGAACACTACCTTGATGCAGGCGTGTCTTTTGTAATCATTGGCACCAAAGCTGTAAAAGAACCTGAGTTTGTCGAAGAAGCGTGTAAGAAATTCGCTGGTCGTATCATTGTCGGTATTGACGCCATGAATGGCATGGTCGCAACCGATGGCTGGGCGAACGTCACTGACGTTAAAGCAACCGATTTGGCTAAACGTTTTGCCGACGCAGGCGTATCCAGCATTGTATATACCGATATTGCGCGTGATGGCATGATGCAGGGTGTTAACGTCGAGCAAACTGTGCACTTGGCACAATACTCAGGCTTGCCTGTGATTGCTTCTGGTGGCGTAACCAACTTGGATGACGTGCGTAACCTGAAAGGTCAACCGGGTATTTTGGGTGCGATTACAGGCCGTGCAATTTATGAAGGTTCATTGAACCTACGTGAAGCACAACTGTTATTGGATCAGCAAGCGCTCTAAGTCCAAGCACTAAAAAAGAGGTCACAAGACCTCTTTTTTATGCAGAAAATATTAGATTCGACTCATTCATTCCGTTTAGTAAATCGCATTACGAATAAATTTGAGTGGAATGGCAGCTTGATTGATATAGCGGTATTCAATGCTACTCGCGTACACAATCGATTCCCCTGCGCGCAGCACTTTAATTTCGCCCGCCAAATCTAGGGTCAGTTCACCTTCAATCACATACAGCATCTCACGCCAACCTTCTGGGTCAGGTTCAGCACAATACTGTTCATTCGGTGCAAGTGTCCACGTCCAGAGTTCCACTTTTTTACTGGCAGATGCCGAAACCATCAGTTTTGCTTCGCTTTGTGCCTGTGTACCTTGCCACGCCAAAGCATTGACCACGGCTTGACCTTGCTGTTCTGGTGCAGCAATCATCTGCGCAAAATCAACTTCAAGTACATCGGCAATCAAGCTGAGTTTCGCCAGACTAATATTATCCTGCCCAGTCTCGACTCCTGCCACCATGCGACGACTTAGACCAGCCAAATCTGCCAATTGCTGCTGGCTCAAGCCTCTTAGATTGCGATAGTGGCGCACATTTTGACTGACATATTGTAAAACTGAGGGATGCTTCATACAGGAGTTTCAAGAAAACATTGAGCAATATATTGCACAAAAAATAAAAGCATGGCAAGCTATGTGCAATATACTGCACAATATCAAAACCCACTATGTTCACTCAATCGCTCGGCAGCAAAGCGCCTGTGATCGCCCTGATTTTAATTACCTTTATTTGGGGCGGTACCTTTTTGACGGTTAAATATGCCTTAAATTTTAGTTCACCGATGTTTTTTGTCGGGCTGCGTTTTGCCTGCGCTGCGACCCTAATCGGCTTGCTGTCTTTCAAACAGTTAAAACACATCACCCGTCAGGATCTTTGGGCTGGATTTATTATTGGCTGTATGTTGACCATTGGTTATGGCACACAAACAGTCGGCTTAAAGACCATCAGCAGCAGTGAATCCGCATTTTTAACCGCGCTGTATGTACCACTGGTGCCAGTATTGTTGTGGCTGATCTTCCGCAAAACTCCACATTTCATGATCTGGATTGGCGCTTGCTGTGCCTTTCTCGGTTTGGTGTTACTCACAGGCAACGGTTTCCAAGCCATTTCGCTCAATTTTGGTCAAGTGGTGACTTTATTGGGGGCGATTGGCATTGCACTGGAAATCATTCTGATTGGCTACTTTGCCCCAAAAGTCAATTTGGCTCGCGTCACCGTGATTCAACTGGCAGTCGGTTCAATCCTGTCTTTTGCCGCTATGCCACTGGTTGGAGAACATCAAATTCCTGCCTTCTCATGGCTACTGGTCAGCATCGCCTTTGCTTTGGGACTTGCCAGTGCCATGATTCAATTCGTGATGAACTGGGCGCAGCGTTCGGTCAATCCTTCTCAGGCTGCAATTATTTATGCAGGCGAGCCTGTTTGGGCAGGAGATTTATTCGGAAGTGGAAAAATGTTCTTGCCTCAAGTAGTGAAATCGGCTCGTGTAATGAAAAAAGCGGTGGCTTATTTGCTTCCTTATATTGAAGCTTCAAAAGATGGAAAATCGTCTTCAGCAGGAAAAGTGTTGATGGCAACCGTAAAAGGTGATGATATCGTGACTGGGAAACAAATAAGCCAAGATCGGAAGAGCACACGTCTGAACTCCAGTCACCTGAAGCTATCTCGTATGCCGTCTTCTGCTTGAAAAAAAAA
>OGVK01000117.1_pt1 | contig 11121 bp, 12 predicted proteins | sample 1575721 | NCBI WGS metagenome assembly OGVK01 (sample SAMN07581521, study PRJEB24739) | freshwater metagenome | place: Singapore | collected 2015-01 | reverse complement strand
CTGAGATTGAGTTGTTTGCTAAGAACTATGATGCAGCAACTCTGTGGAATTCAAGATTATTATCTTGCATTGATGAGATTGATAACAATGATGTTGACAATCGCTGGGCTGGAAACACTATGACAATTAAGGTGGGTTAAGATGACAATAGTTGCTGCTAACTGGGTAGGTGAAAACACTAGTACTGTTGGTACTGGCCCTCTTTATCTGTCTGGTGCTATTAGCACATTCTGCCCTTTCTCAGTATTACCAGATGGCTCTGAAGTTTACTATACACTGCAAGAAGGCTTTAACCGTGAGACAGGAATAGGCGTAGTATCTAACGGTACTTTGACCCGTAACGTACATGCTACCCTTGTAGCAGGCGTATATACAGAAACAGATATACCTATTTCATTATCAGGCAATGGACAAGTATTTGCAGTAATCAACGCAGACTTTATGACTCGTATCTACAACTTCTCATTGGATGTTGCAGATAGTGTAGCTGCTGCCGCTGCATCCGCGCAAGCTGCTGCAGATTCTGCTGCTCTGGCAAATGACTATGAAACCCAGTCTGCTCAGAACGCGGAAGATGCTGCTGCCTCTGCTCTGTCTGCTTCTGACTCAAAAGTAGCTGCAGATGCATCAAAGAATGCCGCTGCTGCTTCTGAAACAAATGCAAAAGCTTCAGAGGTTGCTGCTGAGACTGCAAGAGACCAAGTTCAGCAGATAATTAATGACGCTGGCGAACAGTCAACGCTGGTGGTGCTTGCTTCACATACGTTGCCAGGAGCATCAAAAGTCGCTCTTGCTGACGGATTTCTGAACGACTACATAAAGGAAAAAACTTATGAGTCACTTGGTGCTAAATTCGATGGCATAAACGATGATACTGCGGCGATCCAGGCAGGAAATGAGCTTGTAAAGCAGGGTTATTTAGTAAAGGCAGTAACGCCAAACGGTAGGGCGAGGATTACTTCACAAGTAACATTTTATGCTGGTTCTGGAGCTGTTGACATGGGTACGGCTTATCTGAAGCCTGATAGGAATTTGATGACTACTGGCTATGCGGCAAGGGTTATTGGAGACAATACGAGAACATATAATCTTGGCAGCAGATTGATAATCAACATGATTGGCCCATATGGTGAAATAGGTGAAAAGCCACCTACTGACACCAGTATTATTACTACGCAACTATGCGGCCTAAATATCGACCCAGGGACTAATACACAGGTATCCAATTTGGATATTAGTTGGAAAATCTTTGGCTTCATGAAAAACGTAAGGATTGGGAGCAAATCTGTATATTTGATTCGCGCACATGGTCCTATGCATGGCAAAGCATGGGTTTGCAATGTTGAGTTTGACTGTCAGAATGACGCTGGAGAAAATATTAACTTCTTCGGTGGTACTGGTTCAGATTGCAGGAACTCTAACAAAACTGGGACTGATATTTATTCAACATCTGCAGGTCAGTTTTTAGGCCTGAATCTTATTGGTTATAGTCAGGATTATAATGATGTTGATTTAGACATAAATGCTGGATACGTCTACAAGATAGCCGGCCAATTTGAGAACAACTCATTACAGCCTTATGTAAAAATGTCATATACCGTTGGCAAGCGGCATCCTACGGTAATACTCCAAACAGTGAATATTGATGGCGGTAATGACAAAGCACAGGAGGCGGGCAACACTGGGCGCCCAGCATGGTTTAAGATTGGCAATGGATGTATTTTTCATGCTGACGGTGGCACATGGGGCAAGTATGATAAAATGCATAATACTAAGTTATTTGATGTAAGTGCTGATGGCCCCATTGCACTTAGTGTTAAAAATATTTACTTCGATATTTACGACGGTATTGATAGTATAGAGTGGGGAGCGCACGGAAACCCGATTAGGAATTATGATTTTAGCGCTCTTTCACTCGCTGGGTGGAAAACAGAATATATATATCCTTCAGGTGGAACACCAGTCACTCCGACGATAACGTATGACGGTTCTAAGCCAATAGGAAATGCCGCGAAAATTTCATCGTCAGTTGCTAGTGGTGGAACAACGACTCTGTTCGGGCAGAAGATACCAGTAACTCCTGGAGGTATTCTTTACCTATCTACAAAACTTTATTGGGAAAATATCGTTACCACAAACGGCACCTCATATTTCGGCTATACGTTCTATGATGCATTTGGTGATGAAATAACGCACGGCAATATAGGTGTAAACTTAAATTTGCAGCCTGCAAACGCTACAGCACCGGTTTTGTGCTCTGGTAAGGTGCGTATTCCTTCTGGCGCGGCATTTGTCCATGTTGGAATTCGCCATTATCAGACGAGCGGAGATGTATGGATGGGTAAGATGAATGCATTTGTTCAATGATTAACAATCATCAATGGATTTTCAGATAATATGAATAATTAATAACATACGAAACAATTCACACTAAATATGGCCTGCAACGGTTAGCGCAGGCAGAAACAACTTGAGTTGACGAAAACAACATCAACATTTTTTTTCGATATGAAATATCAAGCATATCAAGACAACAAAAGAAATAAAGAAATGGGCTGTACGGCGCAATGGAATTAATTCAAGTTATTGTTGTAAAATTAACATTTGGTGAAAGTTAACTGATGCTGAAAAGCAAAAGTTGATTTGGTTCTTGACTATTGTGATGCAGTTGATTTAACAACTCCTAATCCTGATTGGCAAGATATTTCAAAAAACATCTAGCGGAGGCTATATGGATGATAAAGAGTTCAACTATATAAATGCTATACCAGGCTCTGGCGTTCAATGTATGGAAGTAATTGGAATGGCAGTTGCTTCAACTTCAGGCTTCTGGTTTGAGGTTGACAAAGATAATCCTGATTGGGTTGATGTGGATATTCGACCTGTTTATACTCGTTATAATAATAACAAATAGCTTATAGGATGTTGTTATGAGTAATGATGGTCAGAAGTTTTGGATTGGTATTGCATCTGCATTCATTATACCAACCATTGCATATGTTTATACACAAGGCATGACTGCACAGAGTATAAGACAATTAAGTGCAAGCGTCGACAAGTATCAAACTACTGTTGATAACTTGAATGGTCAAATATTAATCATTGCAAATAATGCCAATAATAACACGGCAGAAATTGCATCAGTGAATAAACACTTAGACAAAATTGAGCTAGAGGTGAATGAGCATAATAGCAGGATTCTTGTAATTGAAACTAAACAGGAAAAGAGGAAATGATGGGCACTTTACTAACTGTATTTGGCAAAGCAGCAACTGCGTTCTTCCTGAAGATGGTAATGTCTTTAGCAACTGAACGATTCATAAAATGGCTGTTCTTCTATGTTGGTGAACAAATTGTGAAGTCTACCAAGACTGATCATGATGATTTATTCCTTGCAAAAATCAAGGAAGCATATGAAGAATATGATAATTCATCTGTATCTATCAAATAATTAAATGCCCTGCTTTTGCATGGGCATTCATTCAGGAGGCTATTATGCCATTAGAAAATGCAAGTACAATAGAACAGCTGGACTCTACATGGCCTCTTGGCCTTGATAGCTCTTCTCGCGGAGATGACCATCTACGCTTGTTGAAGGCTGTTCTCAAGGCCCAGTTTCCTGGAGCTAGTGGTAGAGGATTTTCTAAGCCTATAACTGTTACAGAAGATCAATTGAATGCTTTGCCTCAACAGGTTTCTGACATAGGCAAAACACTATTTCCTGTTGGGTCAGTTGTCATGCGAATGGATGCAGTTAACCCTGCTACATTGTATGGTGGCACTTGGCAATTAATTACAGGTGATGCCACTATCACATTTGGTAATGGAGCAGCACAAAGCGGGTCAGCAAGCGGAAACAATAACCCTGTCGTTCCGTTACCACAACACAATCATGGGACATCACATAATTTGTCTGCTCGTGCAGTTGGTGATCATACCCATGGCGGTGTTCCAGCAAGGGTTCGTGTAGAGGTTGGTGGTAGCACTGGCACTCTGTACTCTGTTTATCAGGATGGCAATACATCACCTGCAGGCGGACATGGACACATTATTGATGGTGGTGTTTCTGTTGGCAATGCAGGCTCTGCCAATCCAACAATTGATGTTCGTGGCGCTCGTATTGCCATTAACGTTTGGCGACGTACTGCACTATAAGGTAAATGACAATGCCATTGTTTAGCATAAAAGGATATGCTCAGAAAGGTCTGAACTCAGACCTTATTCCATCTGACGTTGATTCAGGCTTTATCACCAATGGCAGAAACATCCGCTCAATAAGCGGAGGCATTTCACCATTTGGCGGATATACAAACATGTTTAATCTTCCTAATGGAAAGGAAGTACATGATTTTGAGTTTATTGATTCAGGGCAGGAGCGCTTCTGGATTATTATGTGCTCTAATGCAATATATCGTCTTGAATCAACTATTCAAGATGTTAGCTATGCTGGTATGACTACTATTGGTGACAAGAACAAATGGTCTTGTTCTGACTTGTCAGGTGTTCCTATTGTCAATCATCCTGAGAGTACTCCTATGTACATGACTCAGGCAATGTCTAAGTTTGAAGAACTGCCTTGGAAGGCAGGTCAGACTTGGAAGCAGGCTGGCAAGGCTTGCTACCTTATGGTTGCTCATAAGCAGTTCTTATTTGCTTTTGGCTGTGTTGATAATGGCAAATACATTCCTGACAGCGTGCGCTGGTCATCTGTTGCAGACGTAGGCGGAGTGCCTCAGACTTGGGATGAATTGGACACTACCAACGTTGCAGGTTACACCCAGCTCGGCGGCTCAGGCGGAGCAATCATCGGTGCTATTCCGCTGAGGGATTCACTTGTTGTTTATCGTACTCATGGCATAAGCGTCATTGATTACATAGGCGGTACTTATGTTTGGCGTATTCGTCACTTCAACTCAAGCATTGGCTTGCTGGCTAGTAAGGCAGTTGTCGAAGTCCGCGGAACACATTACTTCCTGTCTGATGGTGATGTATATAAAACTGACGGCAACTCGTTGTCATCCATTGCAACGAGTCGTGTTAAACAGCGTTTTTCATCCATCAACAAGGATGGATTTGATTCCTGTTATGCAGTACATAACCCACCATTTAGTGAGGTTATATTTTTCATTCCAACATCTGGTAGCGATCATTGTGATATAGCTTTTGTATATAATTATGAATATGATAGCTGGTATAGTCGTGATATGCCAGATAACGTTCGCTGTAAGTTTGGTATGATTATAGGGAAGCCAAATAACTGGGACTCTCTTACTACTACGTGGGATGGCTTCAGCTCTACGTGGGACCAGGATACTTCTACGGCGTTCGATAATATTATTATGTGCCTTATGCCTCAGAATGGTACGGAACCGCCTAAATTAGTATCCCTAAGCTCTATTTTAGGTACTAACGAGGTCGTATTTACTAGTATAATAGAAAGGACGGATTTGATTATTAGTAATCTGGATGAAGCTACTACTATCCAACAAATCTATCCACACATAACGTCACCTAACAAAGTTGGGATTCAGATTGGCTCTCAACAAAGTCCTAATGGGCCAGTGACTTGGAAGCCAGAAGTTATGTTTGATCCTAACAAAGACCGCAAGGTTGATATGCGTACAACAGGAGTTTTGCATGCATATAGAATTATTGCGCGTGATGTTAAGTCAGACTTTACAATTTCTGGCATGGATATTCTTTATGTTCCGGCAGGTAGACGATGAATAAAGAAGCTATTGCAGTTGGTATTGCTATTGAGCAGCCACCTTCAACTTTACCAGTTGAAGCACAAGAGTATCTGCATCGAGTCATGATTCAGATATCAGGTCAATTCGCTGATCTCAGCAGGAATGTTGAAGATTTAAAAGCGAGAATTGCAGTTCTGGAGAGGTCATGATTCACATTCAATTTCCTCCGCCTGCTCTTGCTATCAAGCATTGGGATGAACTGTATGCTTTCTTGAAGCTAGCAGTTGATCACTCCAATGGTGAGCTTGATGAAGTAAGTGTAAAGAATCAGGTGGAAGATGGTGACTTGTTAGTAGCTGCTGTATACGATGATCAGACTCTCGTTGCAGTAGTTGCTTTTGAGTTGCTACTATTTACAACTGGAAAGCGAGCGCTGAACATTCAGCTCGCTGGTGGGGCAAGTCTCGACGACTGGTTTGAGCGGATGGATGAAGTAGCAAATGCTCTTGCCAAGGCTCGTGATTGTTCTGAAGTATACATCGTTGGCCGCGCTGGCTGGCAGCGTAAACTGAAACAGCTGGGCTACAAAGTGGCCCATACTGTATTACACAAAGAGGTGAAATGATGGGTGGATCAATAGGTGGCAGCAAGAGCGGAAGCTCCAGCAGCTCAAGCCAGAACGTAATGAGACAGCAGATTCCATACCTCCAGCAGCTGTGGGGTATGGGCGTTGACAACGTTGGTAAAAATGACTATATCAATCAGATTGGTAATTCTGCACAGAATAGCCAGGACCTGCTTAACAGCTTATTTGGCAGCCAGTCTAATTTACAGAACCAATTGTCTAGTGGTGGCGCTTATGGCGATAGCCAGCAGTACATTGACATGCTGCTCAACTCTATGGGTCAGCGTTCAAACGTTGGCACAATGTATGAGAGCATTGTCGGTGGCTCTGGTAATACATACGTTGACCCGCTCATCCAGCAGATGCAACAAGACTCTGCTCAGAACCTGGCAACACTACAGAACGCCAACGCTATGGATGCGACAATGGCAGGCCAGAGCGGAAGCAGCCGTCAGGCAATGCAGAACGCCATGCTTGGTGCTCAGGCTAACAAAGACCTGATGACTCAGGAAGCGCAGCTTCGTCAGTCTAACTATGACAATGACCTGGCTATGAAGATGGGTATTGCTCAGCAGGCAGACTATAACCATCAGGCAGAACAAGACCGTCTGCTTAGCATGATTCAGGGCTCACAAGACTCTATGAATAATGCTACCAATATGGGCAGTATGCTCCAAAGCCTGGCAACTGGCGGTATGGACAACTGGCTGAAAGCTCAGCAGGCTTCTTGGAATCCTCTCAACAACCTGGCTAATATTATTGGCAACCCTATCATCCTTGGCAAAAGCTCTGGTAGCAGCAAGTCAAAAGGGTTCGGCCATTCTGGCTCTATCTGGGGGTAATAAATGTTAGAGTTTTTTCCTACGTTACTAAAAGGTATGGCTTCTGCTAATGGTGCTGATGCTGGTAAAACTGGTGCTGATGCTAGTAAAACTGGTGGCAGTCTGGCAGAGCAGTTTGTTTGGGCACTTGGAGCAAGTGGTCACCCAAACCAATCAGACAAACAGATTGGTATGCAGTTTGCCAATGCTGGTATGCAAGCGCCACAGATTCCAACTGTTCCGCTAATGCAGAATATGAACCAGCAAACAATTCAACGTCAAGCTCCACAGACGTTTAATCCGTTAATTCAGATGCTGTTGAACGGAGGCCGCTAATGGCTGGACTGATTGATTCATTCATGCAAGGCTACATCAACCGTGTCAATGCACAGAACGGTGGTGGGCGTGCAGCAAACAATACTCTGGCTGCTCAGAATACTGCCAGCGCCTTCCAGCGCTTGCAGGATGCTATCAGTCAGGATTATGCCCAACAACAGGCTCAGGCGAAGGCAGCTGGTCAAGACTGGAAGATGCCTTCTCCAACTGAGCGATTCAATGACCAAGTACAGGCCATGATTCTGAGCGGAGACCCTGCTCTTCAAGAACGTGGCCTTGCGCTGATGACTCCTGATGCGATGGATAAACCAACTGACTTCCAGCGCAACTTTGAGTACTTGAAGCATGCTAATCCTAACCTGTCTGAGATGGAGTATTTTAGAATGCTTCATCCTGGCCCTGCTCAGACTCGTGTTAATGTCAACCTGCCTAAGATGGACCAGCCTATGTCTCTGGAAGACCTCCAAAGGCTGCAGCTGCCAAATGGGCAGCCTGTTCCAATTGGTACATCTATGCGTGAAGCTGGTGCTATGGGTGCTCAGGTTGGTCAGACTAAAGAGCAGTCTGATAAAGGATCAGCTGCTGAAGTATCTGCTGATGCTATTAAGACTTTGAGACAGAACCTTAACCCAACTACTACTGTTAAGGATACTGTTATTGAGAGCTTGCGTAATGCTCCTGGTCTTGTTGGTCAGGTATCTAGTGTCGCTGCTGGCGCTGCTGGTATTCCTACTAATCCAGGTGCTGTTAAGTTCAACCAGTCTTCACAGCAGGCAGCTGCACAAACGCTGAAGATTCTTTCAGGTGCTTCTGCAACTGACGAAGAATTCCAGCGTATTAAGAACTTGTATCCTCAGCTGACTGATAGTCCTGAGACTAAGGCAATCAAGTACAACGCTATGCTTGACCAGACTCAGGCTATTGTTGAACGTGCTAAGTCTCAGGGTGTTACTAACTTGCCTGACCTTAGCAAGATTCCACGTGCTAATGTTCCAGGCTCTGGACGTCCTAAAGCGCCACAAGCGCCTCAGGCTCCTAAGCCTGCTGCAACTAAACGCTACAATCCTGCTACTGGTAAGATTGAGGAGATTCGTTAATGCCACAAATAATTGAAGTAAACGGTGAAAATGTGGAGTTCCCTGATGACATGACTGATGATCAGATTGCTGCTGTTATTCAAGGACAGACTGCCTCGCAAGAGTCAGCACCTGCATTAACACCAGAACAGTTGCAGCAAAAGCTGCCTACTAATCTTCCAACCAACATGGGTGCTATGCCTAATGGCATGCCTTTGCCATATGGCATGGACCCAAAACTCATTGCAGCTCAGAACCAAGCAAATGCGCAGGAGAACCAGCGTAATGCAGAAATACGTTCTCAGCCATCTATGATTGATAAGATTGCAGCTGCTGATAAGGAGGGCTGGCTTAAAGGTATTGGTAAAGGAATACTGGATACCGCAAATGAGTTCGGACAAGGAGCGGAAGATTTGGTGGATAAGTATCTTCCTGCTCCAATATCAAATGTTCTTAACTATAGACCATTTGGTGAAAATGGACTGACGCCAGACCAGCGTATTGAACGACGCAAAGGTGAGATGCAGGAAAGCAATGATGATAAATTGATTCGCTCTATTGCCAATCCAGTATCAACTACTGTTGGCAATATGCTTCCATATCTTGCTACTGGTATGGCTGGTGAAAGAGCGATTGATGCAGTATCAAGCATTGTCTCTCCTATCACCAAGCGTCTTGCAATGAAGGGGCTGGATAAAGTTGCACCTAGCTATGCATCACATCTTCGAGAGAAGCCTCCTGTCACTGGCGACTTCATGACTCGAACTGGGTACATGGCAAAGGCACCTATTATCGGTGGAGCAGAAGGTGCTGTTAACTATAACCAGAATGCTACTGAGGGCGCTCTGTTCTCATTAGGCGGTGCTGGCCTTGGTATGATTGGACCACTTGGTCGTTTGTCTCGTGTTGAGAATATTCGTGATGATGCTCAAAGAGCAACAATCAAAGATATGTATGAAAAAGGATTTAGCATAACACCTGGTGTTCGAACTGGCAATACTGCTATGCAGACTGAGGAAGCCGGTATCAGGAACAGTGACACCTTTGGCCCGTACTATCACCAAAACATTACTCGACCAAATCAGCAGAAGATTACTGAGATGGTTGGTGACACAATGGGTCTCAATGGTAAGAATCGAGACTCATGGAGCCAGGCAGAGCTTGATAGTCATCTCAATAGTTTGAGCTCTGAGTATAAAGCACTTGAGGCTAACACGACTGGTGTCATTGGTCGCCCACAGGCTAAGGCTATGGTTAAGGCTATGTATGAGCTTAAACCTTCTCCTGGTCGTAAAAATACTACAACCCGTGATCAACAAAACTACAACCAGATTCGTAGTGTTGTTCAGCAGATTTATTCTGAGACAAATAAGCTATATACTGCTGGTGCTCCAACTATGCGTCAGTTTGATGGCTCTAAATATCAACAATTGCGTCAACGTATTCAGAGCGAAGCAAGTGATGCATATCGCAATGGAAACACTCGTTTGGGTGATGGCCTGAAAAAGATTCAAGCAGCTCTTGATGATTCTCTTCAGGCTGGTATGGATAAGGCAACTGCTGCCAACTGGAAGGATTTGAACGAACGATATGCAATGACCAACTTGGTCATGAAGCATGGCATGACTCCAAATGGGATGATTGACCCGCAGAGGATTTCCCATAAGATGATGCAAGGTGATGAAGCAATTCGTACCCTTACTGGTCGTGGCGGTCGTATCAAGAAATTACAGGATGTTGCTCGTTACAATGACATTTTAAACAATGTCGAAGGTAGTAGTTTTACAGGTCTTGGTTCCGCTGATTATGGCGCAGACAGGGCACTTGTTAAAGCTCCATGGAAATATCGACTTCCATTGGCACCTCGCGCTCGTGTTGCATACAGATTGAGTCAGGCTCCTACTTGGGGTCTTGGCCCAACTGCAGGTGCTCAAGTAGGCCGTGCATTTTCTCAGACTGAGCCTGCTGATAAGGCTTATGAGGGTGCTAAGATGGGAGTGGAGGAGTTGTTACAGATGATTAGAAGTGATAAATAAAAAAAGCCCGGCTCAATTGCCGGGCTTTTCATTTACTCATAATCACGTATTGCAGTTGCTACACAATGGAATGGAAGTCCATCTTCTGTCCAATAAGCAAACTGTACAGTAACATCTTTCCCAATGTATGCTTCCTTCTGCATCAACACCATACGCTTGAATGTTACATCACCTGGGCAACTAACAGTGAAAGGTTTCCCGTTAGGTGCCAAGCAATGCAGGATTGCCCATCCATCTGCTGACGGCTTAATATCAACAATTGGGAACTCCTGGTCTTCCCACATCTTTAGTTTGATAAGAGAACCTGAACGCTTCCCATCTTCATACCCTACCTGTTCCCAGTTGCCCCTGTTCAATGAATGGTCAGAGCGGAACATCAGCCCCTCATAGCCGTCCTTCCGGGCTAGGCGTAAAAGTCCGGCTAAATCGACCGCCGAACCTCCTAAATTCGCGCCGGAATCGGGGATAAATCGGCTCGTTTTAATAACCCTAGTAGTAGGGTATATCTTATCGGCGGCGGCGCTTAGAACGTCGCGT
>OGVK01000116.1_pt1 | contig 11126 bp, 10 predicted proteins | sample 1575721 | NCBI WGS metagenome assembly OGVK01 (sample SAMN07581521, study PRJEB24739) | freshwater metagenome | place: Singapore | collected 2015-01 | reverse complement strand
GTTTCCAAGTCACGATAAGGCAGCGGGGTTGCCTTAATAGCTGAACCATAATAGTTCAATGGCTTCATATTTCGTCCTTAGCACTTAACTTTGCAAGTTCCATTGTTACTCACTGTAACAACGTCACGAAAGTTTTTATTTACAACATTCGCCTCTTGTGTTGTAAGTTTTTCTGGAACATATCCATGATATTCATTACTTGGTGTTGAATTGTTTTTGAGAATAACCACTTCTTTATTATTGATGTCGACGCCTACACGAGCTTTAGTATTTTCTCCAAGAGGAACGGAATTGTTCAGTGCTGCTTGTCCATCAACTGGCTTACGAGAAACATCTACCCCCTGAGACTGCCGTGCAGAATTTCCATGTTTTTTATATCCAGAATCATTGTAAATTACCTTACCCCCACGTGCTTTAATCTCTTCACAAGCTTTGTAGGCATCTTCTACACCAATCGCGATATGACCGTAAGCATTGCCTAAATCATACTGATCTGTATCCCAGTTATGCGTCAATTCAAGCACTGTGGTGCTATCTTCTTCACCATAACCGACAAAAGCCAATGTAAAACGACCTTCTTCATAATCACGTTTACGAAGCAAAGTCATACCCAGCACTTCGGTATAGAACTTTAAAGATTGTTCTAAATTGCCTACACGTAGCATGGTATGGAGCATTCGCATATTATTCATCCTTCTGTTGAAGTTGTGTGTGTTGATGATCACGGAGTAATTTCGCGACCCAAACCACTAAAATTAAAATCGGAATTCCAATTAAAGTGGTCATGAGGAAAAAATTTGGATAACCAATATTGGTCACTATCGTACCCGAATAACCCCCTAATATTTTAGGTGTCAGGGTCATCAATGAACTAAAAATAGCATACTGTACTGCGGTAAATGAAACGCTGGTCAGACTGGACAAGAATGCAATAAAGGCTGCACCGGCCAAACCTGATGCCAAATTATCCACAATAATCGCAAAATATAACCACAAAGAACTATATGGTTTAATGACTTTACCTGTAATCAATACCTCTTGTTGGGCATCGGTTGGTGCGCTAACTGGATCAACCGTCAACTCCAAAGCAGACTGTTGGTCAGATACCTGATACACATGGCTAGCCTTGAGCGACGAATCCGCATGCAGTTCATTTAATTGGGCTGTAAGTTGTTTATTTTTTGCATTTTGCAATAATTTCCCATCTATCGCAGCACTAAAGATGCCCTGTGCATCAAGTTTAGCTGGATAAGATTGACCATCTAACCAAACGCTGACAGGCTGATCTGCCTGTAATTGAGCAACATCAACACCCTGAACTTGACCTTTGACCACCACCGATTGCTGCGCTTCTTTAGGACTTAAGGCATTATCTGCGGTCAAAGGGAATAAGATCATCGACTTAGCAGTAGAACCCGTTAAATAAGGCATATCCACCGATGATTTATCTGTAGGATTGTCCGTATACGCAACCGAAGCCTGAACTTGATTGGACTGATTCAGCACCAGAGCGGGAACATGCAGCTTCCAATACCCCACTTCATCCGCCTTTACCTGATAGTGTTGTGTCCCAATAGCGACGTCAACGGGCTGCAACGGCTGACCTGATTTCACCAAGCCAATGAAGATCAAGTTAGTCGAACTGGCAAGAATGGCACCGACAAACATCAATTTCATGATGTTCATACGCTGCGCCAGCAAACCACCCAAGAATCCGCCTAAAAGACTAAAAATCACCCCGTAAATTTTGACAGCTTCTGCAATCTGTTCTTTGGTAAAGTTTAAGTCCTGATAAAAGACATTGGAAATCACGCCCGCGATAATGTCAGAAATACGATAAAATCCGATCAACAACAGCAGCACTAAAGCCAGTTTCACCCCATAGCGTTTAAAGAAATCTGCAATCGGATTAACCCAAGTCTCAAACGCCATTTGCTTATTCACGGCACCCATTTTTACCAACAGCGTCCCCATCAACAGAGCCGCCACAGCTGAAGCAATAAAGCGTAATGCTTCAAAGCAAAACAGCAAAAATGAGTCTTTAATGGCTAAGGATGCTTTTAAAGTGTCGATTAAGGTCCCTGAATAGATATAGGACAGTACAAAACTGATTACCGCGACAAAAAACACCATGACTAAACGGTAGTAATCCGAACGTTGATATTCTTTGTAGACTCGATTGACCTTCGGCTCCCGAATGATCAAGGTAGTAACAATACCCACCAACATCACTGCCGCCATTGCGAGATAAGTGGTTTTCCAAGCACTGTAGATATAATTGCCTTTTGCTGTACCTAATGAGGCTGCCAGAAACAATGCCCCTGCACCCGCCACAATCATGCCGATCCGATAGCCCGCATTATAGGTGGATGCCAAAACGGTTTGCATTTCGGTTTCCGCCAATTCAATCCGGTAGGCATCAATCACAATATCTTGCGTTGCGGCAGAAAAACCTAATAACACTGCCCCAGCTGCCATTTGATATAAATAGCTATGACCTAAAGCTGGATCTGAAAATGCCATGATACAAATGGCACAAATAATCAGACACTGCGCGATCAACAACCACGCACGACGGCGCCCCAAACGCTGAGTCAAAAAGGGAACGGGCAATTCATCAATTAAAGGCGCCCAAACAAACTTAAAGGAATAGCCAAGTGCTGCCCAACTAAAAAAAGTCACCGCACTTTTATCAATACCCGCTTCACCTAACCATAATGAAAGGCTAGAAAAGATGAGCAAGATTGGGATACCCGCAGAAAAACCGAGGAATAGCATTATTGCCGCTCGCCGATCTAGAAATGCCTGAAATGCAGCTTTCCATCCATTTGCTTGAGTTGTCATTCGGTTATTATTTTCTACAAAAAAATCATGTGTGCTATTCAACCGTTTAAGTACTCGGGTTTCAACAGTATTTATGAAATCATTGCGCTATTTTGATGAGAAAAACAGCGGCATTGCTTGAATTTTTATGTCAAACCTGTATACCTTAAATCTCTACCGCAATATTTTGTTTTGGATTTCACAGTGACCCAAAAACTTGAACAGATGAATTCTTCTTTATCCACCAACCTTTCAAATAATAATTCACGAGATCCGCAAAACCACTTGATTACCGCCTTCGAACAAACAGAAATTCAAAATACGCTGAATCAAACACGTCTAAAACCAGAACAACTCACGCATATCCCGAATTTAACCAATATTCCAACATCGACCAAACGCATTAAACCGCTGAATAATTTTCTGGGTCAAGACCGTGCCCGTGCTTCCGTTGAAGCTGGGATTGCCTTACCTTATTCTGGCTATAATATTTTTGCGGTTGGAACCGCGGGCTTAGGTAAACGCACCATGCTCAAACGCTTGTTACAACAACATGCCAAGACCATGCCGACGCCAAATGACTGGATTTATGTCAATAATTTTAAGTCACCACGCCAACCGATTGCATTGCAACTCCCTGCGGGACAAGCACCTAAATTTCAAACCATGTTGCATCAAACATGGCAGACCATCTTGAAGCAACTGGAACGTCGCTTTACAGCGGAAACTTATCACAATCGTATTGAGCTGATTCAGCAACAAACAGGTGATGAGCAGCAACAAGCGTTGGTCGACTTAACCAAAGAAGGTGCAGAACTCGACCTTAAACTGGTGACGCGTAACGATGAGCACTGCTTTATTCCTGTTCATATCAAAGATGATCAACTGGTGGAGATGTCTCAACAAGACATTGATGCCCTGAGCAGTAAACAACGCGCTGAAATTGTCTCCCATATGCGCTATATGGATAAAAAACTTGAGCGTTTAGGATTGCATTTGGGCGATCTGGAAGATGATGCGCGTGACAAAGTTCAAGAACTGAATCGCGAAATCGCCAATCAAGTGGTCATGCCACGCATTGATCTACTTTTGAATAAGTTTTCAAAAGTTGAAGGTCTGGCGGATTACCTGAAATATTATGCAGAAGACATTATTAACAATGTCGAAATTGTGCTTGAACAAGAAGAAGATGATTTCAGCCCTGGTCTGTTCAGTCGAGTACCAGCGCGCTATCAAGCCAATATTATTGTCACCTACAAACCGAACAGTGGTGCCCCTGTTATTTTTGAAGACTTCCCGACCCATTACAACCTGTTGGGACATGTCGAACAACTGACACAAAATGGCACCATCACCACAGATTTCACTCTGATTCGTCCTGGTGCACTGCATAAAGCCAATGGTGGCTTCTTGATGCTAGAAGCTGAACAGTTACTTGAGCAGCCCTATGCATGGCAAGGTTTGAAACGTGCGCTTAAATCTGGAAAACTCAAACTCTCCTCTTTAGAGCATATGTTGACCCTCACGGGCAGCATTTCGATTGAGCCTGAATCCATACCACTAAATATCAAGGTCATTTTACTGGCTGAACCAGAAGTCTATTACGAAATTCTGGAACTTGAGCCGGAACTGGGCAGCGTGTTTAAAATCCGTGCTGACTTTACCGACACACTGCAACGCAATGACGACAATGAACAAGCCTATATGCAGCTGATTGCCGACTACGTGCAAGCCGACAAATTATAGCCATTTGACCGCTCAGCCTTAGCTGCGCTACTCACGGATTCTAGCCGCCAAGCGGAAGACCAGAGTTCATTGTCTCTACATGCCTTAACCTTAGGTGACTTGATCCGCGAAGCACATCATCATGCGGCACAAGCAGGTGACAAAATGGTGGCGGACAAACACATTAATACTGCGCTACAGCATCGCCAATATCGATTGGGGTATTTGCGTGAATTGTATTGGCAAGATCTTTCACGCGGTACACAGTTGATTGAAACTCGTGGTCATCGTCTCGGACAGATCAATGCCCTGTCTGTCATTCACTATGCCGATGTCGAGTTTGGTTTGCCTTCTCGCTTGACTGCCTCTGTATACCAAGGTGGTGGTGATATTCTCGATATTGAACGTAGCGTAGAACTCGGTGGTTCATTACATGCCAAGGGCGTGTTGTTAATGTCTAGCTTCTTAAAAGCACACTTTGGTCGTGAGCAAATTCTGCATTTCTCTGCAGCACTTGCCTTTGAACAAAGCTATGGTCAAGTCGATGGTGACAGTGCAACCGTTGCTGAACTCCCTGCACTCATTTCTGCAATTAGCCAATTACCAATCGATCAGTCATGGGCCATTACAGGTTCGATGAACCAACTTGGTCAGGTGCAGCCCATTGGTGGCGTGAACGCAAAAATTGAAGGGTTCTTTGATGCCTGTAAGCTACAAGGTTTAACGGGTAAGCAAGGTGTGATTATTCCACGTCAAAATATGCAGCACCTCATGTTGCGTAAAGATGTAATTGAAGCTGTAGAACAAGGTCAATTCCACATTCATGCGATTGAAACCATTGATCAAGCGCTTGAAATCTTAATGGCACGCCCAGTTGGAACACTGGATAAAAAAGGTCGTTATAGCAAAGGCTCTATTTACGCTGGCGTCATGGAACAACTTGAATACTGGCAAGCCATCGAAGATGGTGCAGAAATTGAAGAAGAACCAAAGAAGAAAAAGAAAAAATCCAAAAAGGACAAGAAAAAAGTCAAGGCACCGGCAGAATTAACCGATGAACTCTTGAAAGAAGGGAGTGAAGCAGTTGAAGTGTCGGCAAGTCAACCCAATCTAAATCGTTAATTCACTACCATGTTGAATATGAAACCAGCCCTCGTGGCTGGTTTTGTGTTTCTAAACGAGTGTCTACAAAATATGCAAACAAGCAATATACAATCGATAAGCTATTTTATTTAAACATTTTTTTGTTATTGTAGAATGCGAAAAATCCAAATGAAACTTGAAAATAAAATGTGCATGAATACGGCTAACAATGCACATCACCAACATATGACTGCATAAAATGGGGCAAGGATGCGCGAAACTGATCACGAAATTATTCAATTATTCAAACAACATGTTCATCCTCTATCCTCCAAATTGACGGATATGTTGAATGAACATTTTTCCCATCAAACGGAGCGCAGAGGTTGTGGCTATACCCAAGCGACCCGCGTACTGGCTGACTATATCAATACGGCCAGGCTCCCTCAGGATTTTAGCGATTTAAAATTATTTGACCAATTTGATAGCAAAACCCTGAAAACTCTCCTAGAACAATCACAGTTTCAAATCTCAGATTGGCATAATCTCGATCAAAATCCAGCAGCTCAAGCACTGCCTGACTCAACGACCTCGGAACTAAAAACTGAAGTCCAACAACACATTGTGCTACAGCAACAACTGCGTAATATCTCTGCACATGCACAACTGGAAGAAAGCAAACTATTGTGCGACCTGATTAGCGATATTATTTTGCCAAGAAATACCACGCAGACGGGCTTGGTTGCATTAACCGCCCTACCCGAGAAGCCGAAGGTGGGTTCATGCCCGATGGCTGAAAATTTTTTCCTGAAAATTGCCCATGGTCGTATGCTGAGACAAGGTGAAATCAATATTTTTGTCGATGAACAACAGCAGCCTATTTTATTGGAAAAACTGAATATGGGGGATAACCACTCCTGTATCAGTTTAAAACCTGTATTAATGAATGGCGTGTGTTTACCTGCGGGTTCTTTGTTTTCTGTAGATTACGACCGTGACTTGATTACAGACAAGACGCCAAACCAGAAGTTTAAAGGTTTTGTAATGCCCTATTCTGCGATTAATGGTTTCTGGTTTTTACGCCTGACCACGCTTGCAGTATCTCCAGAGAACCGTGCACGCGCATTTACCACACATTATCAACAACAAGTCGACAATGGATTGTTTAGCCCAGGAACAACCCAACTTCAACAATTACAGGATATTGCTTTAATGCAAATCCAAGGTTAGCCCCATGCTTCAGGTCTGTTACTCTCCTCAGTACTATGCACAAACTCATACCAACAGTATGGAAAAATTAACTGCGGTTGCTGAAGCGTTAAAGCCTTTGGGCATTGCCCAGTTTCATGTCCCTGAGCATCTACCATTAGAGATTTTTAAGCAGCTGCATGCGCCTGAATATGTTGATGCCTTTCATACGGGTACACCTGAAAAAATGGCAACTTTTCAAGGCTTCAAACCTTGGAATACGCAACTGCGTGATGCAGTTTATCAAATTAATTCGGGGCAAATTCTTGCCGCAGAACTGGCATGGAAACACCAAATTTCTGCCAATATTGCTCAAGGATTTCACCATGCGGTATATGAGTTTGGCAGCTCATTTTGCACCTTTAATGGCTTAGCCCTGATTGCAGAGCAATTTCCAGAGAAACGCATCTTTATCTTGGATTGTGATCAACATGGTGGAAATGGTACGGCTGAATTCACCAAACGCTACGACAACCTCTTTAACTACAGTATTTATGGGCTTGCCTTTGGCTGCCCGACCTATGAACGTTCCGAGACAAGCCACGTACATAAACATAGAGGGAACTTTAGCCAGTATATTTTGGCAATTCATGATGCGTTCAAACGCGCTATGGAATGGGATGCGGATCTGATTGTCTATCAGGCAGGCATGGATTGTCATCAAGATGATCCTTGTGGATCTTCTTGGTTTAGTACTGAACTGATAGAAAAGCGCGATGAAATGATTTTTCGACTGGCAAAAAAGAACAATATTCCCTTGATGTTTGTCTTAGCGGGTGGCTATCAGGCTTTGCCCGAGTTGGTCGAACTGCATGTCAGTACCTTTAAAACAGCATATGAAACCTACTATTCCAAGACTTAAGCTACAAATAAAAATGCCAATGTGAAATCACATTGGCATTTAAAAAGTTCAGATTCTATTAAGAAAAATCTAGACCTTTTTCAAAACCTTTTAATTCATAACGCGCCATCGCCAAATTTGATTTAGAGCGATCAAGAACCAAATACAAGAATAAAGTCTCATTGGTATCTAATGGACGGATCAAGTGGTATTGCTTGCCCAAAGTAATCAAAATATCTTCAATATCATCATTCAGTTGCAAAGCTTTCGCCACTTTACGCTTAGAACGAATTACTTCTGTATTACCAGCCGCAGCAAGTTCTAAATCAACACCATTCCCCTGAGTAGCTAAAGCTAGACCACTGTCGCTGTCTACCAGCGCTGCTGCTACAAAACCATCTAAACTTGTTAAAGCATCTAGACTAACACGTGCCATTTCTTGTTTCCTCTTGATATGAGAATTACCCCGTTAAAATTATTGCAAGGTGCAGATTTTTTATAGGCCAAGTTTTTTACGTAATTTTCCAATAAAGCTACGCAATTTGTGACCTTGACCAGATTCTACTTGTTTTGTATCTTCCTGAAACTTCACTTCATTTTGATCTACAAAACGCCCCAATTGCAGTAGAACAGCACAAGATACAAAATTCAATATCCGATCATGACTTAAATCCAAAAACTGTTTTACATCGTTTATTTTTGCACCATGCGAGAAACAAGCTGCCATTTTTAGGTATTCTTTACGCTTCAAATCGCGTTCAAATTGTGGCCAAATCTCCAGTTTAAAATTTTGCTTCAGCTCTACATGAGGTAATTCCAAAGTGGTAGATTGATTGACCACTTTCCATAACCACGCTCTTAAATCATATACTTCTTTGTTCTGCATGACTTCTTGAACAAATTGAGCGGTCGCATAAGTCTGATTCAGCGTTGCATTAAATTGAATGGTTTTACCCGCTTCTACCCAAACACGCTCAGTCCGCGTATCAATCAATGCCAGAAAGCCTTGTGCATCATACAACTGAATAAATCCATTTCGAGGTGTGAAAATTTCAGTCATCACCCGTTCAAGCGAAACTTCGGCTTGGGGCTTATACGATGGTGATATGACTGTTCTTCTCGGCTCTATCGTCGGCATAGCAAACTTTATAGCGCCTTCAAGCAATAACTTATCAGACAACCACTCATGTAAATATTCTAAATCTGAAAAAGGGTAAAAGAGTTGATCACCAATAATACGCCCCGCATGTTCAACTTTTTTGACGAGACGTAAATACGCAATGCGCTGATCATTGAGCACCTTTTGAATGCCAGGTGCATTAAGAACACATCATTGACCAGCAATAAATCAATTTTATTTTCTGCCAGATTGACCCATTTCACCTGAATCGAAGAAGGAAGTGCGAGTAATACCTGCGTTTTAATCTGATCTAATGTACTTAGACTTAATCCGAATACTGCAATATTTAAGATGTTCTTCATTGTCAATTAACCATAATTTTCAAGATTTAAAAACACATCCATGCACTACTGACCCCATCTTTGGGTACATCATTCAACCCATTCAAATAGATGCCAGAGCGAAATCCATTTGAGCTAACGCTTCACTTAATTTTTGGAAGTGATAGCGCATTTGCCCTATTAACAAATCATTGTCCGTCACTGCAATTAACACCATTGGAAATTGAGGATGGTTCACCGCAGATAGAAACACTTTTCCATTTTCCGCATCCAGCGTGATGGCTTGACAACCGACCAATTTAATTTCGGAAATAAACGCTGCAACCATCGCCATAATCGAACTACTGACTGCCGCAATTTTGCCGTGATTATCCAAATTCTTTTTTGAAGCTGTTGCCAACTCAAAGCCATCGGAAGAACACAGCATGACAAATTCAATTCCACTTATTTCATGCAAGAAGTTTTGCACTGCCACACGGCATTGCTCTTTCATTGCTTGCGGTATTTCACGTGAAAACGACATCCCTACTCCCCTTAATTCACAGCCAGCGTTTGACATTCAAGCATGGCAATCAAGGATTCAATTAGCAGCAAAACATCATCTTTTACACGTGCATCTACAGCAAAAACAGGATAGTTTTTATGATGGATCTGCATCCAGCCTCGATAAACCTTGAGCTTTAAGTCATCGACCTGATCCATATGAGTAATTCCAATCACAATATTGGAACCATATTTTTCAAATGCACTTAAATAGAATTCAAGATCTAGCAATCGTTCTGCACGACTATGATCAATTAACACCACAATGCCAATCGCACCTTTACAGACAATTGACCACATAAAATCGAAACGGTCTTGCCCTGGGGTGCCATAGAGACCTATCAGGGTGCCATCCTCTAAAGCAATTTCGCCATAATCGATGCCGACCGTCGTCAAAAGCTTAGAGTGTGCTTCAATATCGGTATTGACCGCTTCAGTACTAATGACATTTACGTCAGAGATCGCCTTAATTGCAGCCGACTTCCCTGCTCCCATCGTCCCACCAAAAACAATTTTGTACTGTTGCAAGATCATAAATCAGCTCAATTATTAAAATGTGATTTATCTCACATTATATAGAAAATGATTTGCATAAAACATCATCAATCCAACTTTTATTAAATTTTTTGTTACATATTCCCTTATTTTTTATAGGGTTTTTATCTTAATTATTTGAAGATAAATACTTCCAAATTTAAATAAGCATATGTTTTTAATAAAATTTTAATATAAGAAATTTATTCCATAAATTTTATATTGGATTGGCATTTTTGCTCACCCCAATAAACATCATTTTTTTGACATAAATCACTGTATTCATTAGATTAATTTAATTTTAAAAAGGTTTATTTAATCTTATTTAATAATCATTTAACTGTATGATCGACTTCTATTACATCTATATCGAATCAAGACCATCGTTGAGCCGTATTTTAAATAGGTTGGAATACCCCATATTTCCCTACTTTTAGCGATCAAGTCTAATTTGCATTTTCTTATATTTTTTTACTAACAATTACATATACTTAACATTTTTAGATCATTATTTCGTCATTTTTACTTTATATTTTGTCTATCCCTATGCGGATAAAACAACTAAAAGGAAACTTCTTATGAATAAATTACTTGTTGCTTTAGGTCTTGCTGCTGCTGTTACTTTGGTTGGATGTAGTAAAGAAAAACCACCTGAAACGGGTGCCACCACAGGTGAACATTTAGAAAATGCTGCTGAACAAGCAGGTCATGACATGCAAAATGCTGCAAGTGAGGCTGCTGCGCAGACCGAAGCTGCGGCAAATGATGCTGCAAATAAAATTGATGCCGCAACAGACGAAGCTGCTGCTAAAACTGAAGCTGCTGCGAATGATGTAAAAGATGCCGCCCAGTATCGTGACTGGGAAAC
>OGVK01000115.1_pt1 | contig 11133 bp, 6 predicted proteins | sample 1575721 | NCBI WGS metagenome assembly OGVK01 (sample SAMN07581521, study PRJEB24739) | freshwater metagenome | place: Singapore | collected 2015-01 | reverse complement strand
ACTTTTGTTGTCTCTACACTTAGAGTAAAATAATTTGAAGAAGGATTAGGATACAATTTAATAGTAGCTTCTTTTTCAAAATCAGCAATAGCTAAAGTAGCTGTTTTGTTACCTAAAATTCTATACTCTCCAGGTTGCAAATTAATAGTTTGATTCACATCCGTAACATTTAAAGTAGTATTATCCATTAAATTATACCAAGTCCCTGCATAAGGAAATCCTGTTGCTACATTTCGTGCTACCACATCAAAATTTGAAATAATCAACACGTCTTTTAAAACTGTACTAGCTAGTGCAGAATTAGCAATCTTAATATTTGGTGTAACGCTATTTGTACTAGAAATCGTTACACTGCCTAAAAATACAGGCTCATTGATTTTTAAAGTAATCATTTTAGCCCAGTCGTTATAAATCTTGCTACGATCAGTATTTCCTAACCAATTCCCTGTCCATTGAGGCTGTGGTTTGGTGGCTAATTTACAATCTCCAGCTGTTGCATCAGAAGGTGTATTTACTACTCCATTATTACAAGCGAATATGGACTGCTCCCATCCTAGTTCTCCAAAATGCCAAATCATTTTTGGTCCAGGAACCAACAAGGAAACCGCTCCAATAGCCGACATTCGAGACAAAGCTGTATTTAGGTTTCGCACATTGTGAGTAGCATTGGTATTATTACCAAATTGCAGATTTTTATACATCAGGCGTTCCTCATCATGACTTTCCGCATAACCCATCAGTCTGTTTTTAGAAAATCCCCTGCTGTTGCTGTTCATTCGGGCAATATTTGAGGCATACCCCATTGACAAATCGTTGTACTCATTAGTCATTTTCCCCCATAACATAATTCCTTTACTTGGCGATTCAGCAATTCGATAATTAGCCCATTGTTGTTCCTCGGCATCGGTACCCAGATGTTCAAAAATGGTGTAATGTGTTGGATCCAATTCCCAGGAATAATCGGCATAGGATTTTAAAACATCTACACGATCCTGTTGGTAAGCATTGGTACAACTTTCATCAGAAGCGGTACAATTTTGAGTAAAACCTTTGGTCAAATCCCAACGAAATCCATCAATTTTAAATTCTTCAATCCAATGCTTAACAACACGCTTTACATAATTCTTTGTACGAGGTTGTTGATGATTAAAATCTTCACCAACATTGTAAGTATGTTTAGCAACGGTATTAAAATAAGGGTTTTCAGTTGAAGGACTTCCCCAACCATCGCCATCAGCATCATTCATCCACATACGCACCATAGGATTGCGACCAAAAGCATGATTTAATGCCACATCCAGAATAACTGCAATTCCATTTTGGTGACACAAATCGATAAACTCTTTTAATTTGTCCGAAGGTCCGTAAAACTTATCCAATGCCATATGGAAAGAGGTATTATACCCCCAACTTTCATTGCCTTCAAATTCCATTACCGGCATTAAATAAATCGCGTTTATTTTCAGGTTTTTGAAATAATCAATTTTATCGATTAAATCTTGGAAATTTCTTCTAGCGTCAAAGTCACGAACCAACACTTCATAAACCACTAATTTTTCTTTAGCTGGTTTCACAAAATTTAAGGTTGCTTGACTCCAAGCATAGGGTGTTTGTCCTGTTTTAAACCAAGTAACTTCTCTTTCTTGCCCAGAAGGATAAGCTGGTAAATTAGGAAAAGAAGCCGAAGGAATTCCTCCATCATCATAAGGTGACAAAACCAAAGTTGAATAAGGGTCTGCAGCTTTTACCAAACTTGGTGAACCTGCCAAAGGCGTTTGATCCACCACCCAATATTGATACGTATAATTGGTTCCTGCAGTAAGTCCAGTTAATTCTAACCAGAATTTAGTTGAACCAGCTGTTGCATCTTTTTTCATTGCATAAGCTGCAGTAGGTTGCCAATTATTAAAGCTACCTGCAACATATACAAAATCTTTTAATGGAGCATCTAATACCAAAATTGCTTTAGTAACATCGTTAGGATTATAGTTAATCCCGTCAACTAAACCGGCTGGGATGGTCTCTGAAACAACTATTGGACTCACTACAGCAGTGAACTTCTTAACAATCGTGGTTATTCCTTGTGTTACTTCTAATTCATAATTTTGATTTCCAGTAATATTGGTATGATTAAAAGCATAACTAACTGTAGCCGCAGCAGTATTGATAGAAGTCCCATTGGCTTTCAAATTGTAATTCGCAACACCATTGGTATTTGATGCTGTTATGTTCAAACTACCTCCAGAGGCTAAAATAGTAGTACTGTTTTGAGCGGGAGTATTCAATGTAACTTGAAAAGAACCAACTTCAGTCAAAATATTTTGTGATTTTTTGTCACCTGTTCCATCTTTAGCCTTAATTAAAAAGCCAAACCTCCCTAGCCCAACTCGATTAAAAAATGTACTAGGAACAAAAGTCATAGTATAAGTATCCGATGCTGAATTGTAAGTAAAACGATTTGCTTCGTTAGAACTCGTCCAAGTTCCATTGGTTGGACAATCCCTTTCATTCGTATCATTGATATCATAGGACCATGCCCAAATATACAGAGCATTCCCTGTTACTCCCCATGCTGCCTCATTAATGTTAGACCCATCAACAGTAATTGTTATTGAAGTGGCTTCTTCAAAAGTAGCGGGAGCAATGGTATGAGTAACTGTTTGTTGTTGTCCAAAAACAATACATCCCCATAAAAGAATCCCTAAAAGTAAAATTTTTCTCATTCTATTTGAATTTATAAAAAATTAATGAAAAAAAGGGTTGCCTTAGAGACAACCCTTTTTATATAACAATTATTAACTTATAGTTTTTCTAAAGTATATGTATACGCTCTAGACTTACTTAAATCAAGAGTTACTTTATATGTACCGGAAGTAGCTACAGGAATATCAGCTCCACCTTCTTCAAGAACACCATTTACACCATCATCACCGTAGTTAAGTGTCCATGCATCGTTTGCTCTAAATTTAAATTTACCAGCAGCATCTAAAACTATAGTAACAGTCCAAAGATTTGTTGCTTTATCGAAAGTCATAGGTGTACTTGCATTCCAACCTTGAGGAGTAGCACTACCTATAATACCCCAATCCGTTCTTGTAGTAGAATAGGTTAATTTTTGAGTATCTGCTTTAATGTAGTAATATCCAGCTGGTTCATTTAAATCACCACCTTTAGGATCTAACACCCCTGCTCCACCAGAACCATAGGCTACATTATCCCAAGAAAACACTAGATCATCTGTAGCTTCTAACAATTTAAATCCACCATCTAAGTAAACATATCCAACAAAATCAGAGTTTCCTTTTGCTGATGGTTTCAATTGATAAGGAGCTGTTAATCCGGCAGGACTCCAACTTTGGTGATTACCTACAACACCTAACAATGGAGCAACTTTAAATGGCGTAATTACAATTTCGATAGGCTCAGAAGATATCTTTTGTGTTCCTACAACAGCAGTAACTCTAGCCCAAACGTTAGAACCCACAAAAGGAGTCAAACCTAAATCGATAGCTGCTTTGTTTAGAGTAGTTCCCGTTACAGCAACGTTATTAGAATTAGAAGATTGAACTAATTGTGGCTTTGTAAAATCTTTGTCTGCTAATTTAGCAATCTCTACATTATAAGTAACCACTACATCACCAGCAAAATTAGCAGGTTTCCAAGCAAAACGCTCGAATAAATTTTCTGCATTAGAAGGAGTTACGATATAACTTGCTCCTGTTAACGGAGCTGTTAATACAGGTGCATCTGTTGCTTCAATAACTGGACGATCTTGTACATCCTCCACACTACATGAAGCCATCACAAGCGTGAATAAAGCTAAAAATAATTTTGATATATTTTTCATTGTCTTAATTTTTTAAGTTGATTAATTTTAGTATCCTGGGTTTTGTTTAAGTTTTGGATTTGCCGCAATTGAATTTGCAGGAATAGGGAATAAATTTCTGAAAGAAGGAGTAGCAGTACCACCAGCGATAGCACCTTTCCAAGGCCAAACATAAGAACCTCCAGAAAATTTACCAAAACGGATTAAATCTGTTCTACGGTGACACTCCCAGTGCAATTCTCTTGCTCTCTCGTCAAGTATGAAGTCCAAATTCAATTCGCCTAAACCAATAGTTGGCGCATTTGCACGAGTTCTTAAAGCATTAACATATTGTAAAGCTGTAGTATTTGTACCTCCAGCTCCTCTCAAATTACATTCTGCATACATCAAATACGCATCAGCTAAACGGAAAATCGGGAAATCTGTATCTACAAAATCACCAGATTTATCTGAACCTTGAACACCATCTTTTGTTAAGTTACTGAATTTTTGTACCGCATAACCATCTTGAAAGTTTGAAACATCTTTGATTTCTTTAGTTTGTCCATTTGTATAGAAATTTCCACGAACATCACCAGAAGTTCCATTGAATTTATCTACAAAAGCTGAAGTAGTTCTAATACCAGCCCAACCACCATTAATTCCAAAATTCTTTGGATCCATATTTCCTCCAACAGCAGCATGCGTTAAGAAAGTAGTACCTCCATAAGTTTTGGTATTTAAACCATCATAAGCTACTGCAAAAATAAACTCATTTTGTGCTCCATTTTTATCGTTATCTGCTAAAAATAAATCTTTGTAGTTATTATGAATTACGTATGGGGAAGCAATTACTTTTTCGATTAATGGCATGGCTTGAGCATATTTATCTGTACCAATATACACTTTGGCATTCATATACAATTTTGCTTGCAACATCCATGCTGCAGCTTTACCAACACGATAGGTTTCGTTTGTTTTAGCATCTTTCAATTCTGGTGTCAAAGCCGTAAGCTCATCATCAATAAATTTGAAAATTTCAGCTCTTGTTGCATACTCAGGATAAAAAATTGTAGTAGGTGAATCTTCGTTTACAAGAGACCCCCCACCAAAAGTATCCATCAAATGCCAATACGTTAAAGCTCTCAAGAAACGAGCCTCTGCTCTCATAAATTTGATTTCTGCTACAGTTGTAGCATCAATTCCTCTAGCAGCCAATTTAGCATCTGTCGTTTGTCGTAAAAACTCATTACAGTTAACAATTTGGAAAGAGAAACGAGCAAAAGTAGCTGCTATAAAAGTATCCAATGAAGTCCATGTCTGATAGTGAAAATCTTTAATTGTTTGATCTCCCCAACCAATAATTGCCTCATCAGTAGTCAACTCTTGCATTAGCCAAAAACCTCTAATATACTGACTAGCTCCTTCATCGATACCAGCAATATCAGGAGCCCCAGCAGGCCCGTTTTGACCTGTAGTTGCATAACCAGCATACAATTTTGCTAAGTATTGCTTATAGGAACTAGGATCTTTAAAAAATTCTTCTGCATCAACAGAACCGCCTTTATCTGTACTTGATTGGTCCAAATCATTGACACAAGACGAGAATAACATGACGAAAAACAGCAATGCTATCCCTATTACTTTAAATTGTGATTTTTTCATTTTTCTTAAATTTGAATTAGAAATTAACGTTTAATCCTAAGGTGAATGTAATTGGTCTAGGATACAAATTGTTATCAATACCACTTGCAATTTCAGGATCCAAACCAGCATACTTGGTGACAACAAAAACGTTTTGAGCCGCTAACGTTAATTTTACTAATGATTTCGAATCAGGTTTTTGATTGAAAGTATACCCAATGCTCACATTATCTAAACGCAAAAACGAAGCGTCTTGAATGTAATAATCAGATTCAAAGCGTTTAATATCATTAGTAGTGAACCCTGTTTCCAATACATTTTCTACTGCATTAGACAAATAGGTAGGATTAATTAATACTCCTGCTAGCGAACCATTGTTTGAATCTACGTTATTGTACATATAATTCCCCCATGAGCCTCTAAAAGCTGCAGCAAAATCCCAGTTTTTATAGGTTAAACTAGTATTAAATCCGTAGAATACATCTGCTGCTGGTTTGTGGAAACGGTATTTGTCTTTTTCATTTACCAGTCCATCACCATTACGGTCTATAAATACACCATCCATTGGTTTACCCGCTGCATCATAAGCTTGTTCATACACATAGAATGAAAATGGCGCATACCCAATTTGATGATTTTGAATGGTATTACCTGTACCTCCTTCATAGCCACCAACATTAATTCCAATAAACTCAGGAGCATCACTTGATAAAGCAGTAATTTCAGAATTTTGGAACGTAATATTACCACCAACTGTCCATTCGAAATTGTCATTTTTTACAGGAATAACAGTTCCAGAAATCTCAAGACCTCTGTTTCTAATCTTTCCTACGTTATAATTATCAAAGTTAGAGAATCCAAAGAAAGGTGGATTTTGAGTATATAATAACAAATCTTTAGTATCTCTTTGGTACACATCAACGGCACCTGTAATTCTGTTATTCAAGAAACCAAAATCAATACCCGCATTGATAGTAGTCGTTTCTTCCCATTTCAAATCTAGGTTATAAGCTGAAGGACGGTACGTTGGATAATACACATTCCCAAAAGGATATTGTCCTGATATATTTGATACTGAATACAGTGGCAATGAAGGGAAACCATCACCTCCAATATCTTGTTGTCCTGTAATACCCCAACCTGCTCTCAATTTAAGTGTAGATACAGACTCTACATCTTTCAAGAAATTTTCATCTTTAATCTTCCAAGCTACAGCAACTGCAGGGAAATTACTCCAACGATTGTTTTCAGCAAAACGAGAAGAACCGTCACGTCTATAAGATGCTGTTAAGAGATACTTATCAGCAATAGTAAAATTAGCTCTAGCAAAGAAAGACTGTAAATTTACTCTTCGCGGTCTATTAACAACCGGAGTCAAATTATTGCCTTGGAAAACTAAATTAAACCCGCCATAATTGTCTCTAAAATCTTGATAGTTATATCCTCCTGTAAAATCAATTTGTGTACTGATCGATTCCACCAATTTGTTGTAATTGAAGTACAAATCCATCAATTTATTATTTCTTTTTTCAAGATCCTCGTAAGTATTATTATAACCAGACCCGTTTAAACCATTCAAATAATCAGCTTCTGTATTCCCATAAGCACGACCACTCAAATAATCATAACCAAAATTAGCTATGGCTTTTAATTCAGGCAAGAAATGCAATTTGTAATCAAACTGTATGTTACCAATACTTCTGTAAGTAGTACCATAATTGTTTTGTTGCTCGATTAAAGATACAGGGTTTTTTCCTGCTAAAGTATTGACAGTTTGCACACCATTTGGATAGGTATACCATTGGAAATAAGTTCCGTCAGTATTTTTAACCGCTTGTGTTGGATCAAAACGAACAGCAGAACCAATAGCGCCTCTATTACTAAAATTACTATTGATTAAAGAAGTATTGTTGCTTACTTGCACTTTTAAGTGTTTATCGAAGAAATCGCCAACTAAAGCTGCAGAAATCGTTGAACGCTCCATATTGTCACGTAACAAAATACCATTCAAATTCGCATAACCTACAGAAGCTCTATACGTAATATTATCAGCTCCACCACTTACTGATACGTTGTGGTCTGTCCCTATCGCCGTTCTGTAGATTTCTTTTTGCCAATCAGTGTTGGCAGCACCCAATAAAGAAATTTGAGTGGCACTACCTTTAGCATTTACTAACTCCCTGAATTGATCAGCAGACAAAGCATCAATCGTTTTCGTAATTTCAGATACTTGTAAATTGGCATTGTAGTTGATTTGAAGATCACCGGCTTTACCTTTTTTAGTAGTAATGATGATTACCCCATTCGAAGCTCTAGACCCATAAATAGCTGTAGCAGAAGCATCTTTTAATACCGTAATCGATTCAATATTGTTTTGGTTAATATTCGCCAACACGTTTCTTCCTCCTTTTACACCACCTGTAACAACAGGCACACCGTCAATTACGTACAATGGATCGTTGCTAGCATTCAAAGAAGATCCTGAACGAATTCTAATAGTTGCACCCTCACCTGGAGCACCCCCACCATTGGTAATTTGCAAACCAGCAACTTTACCTTGAATCATTTGGTCCGCAGATACTACCGGTCCTTTGTTAAACTCTTTTGCCCCAAGAACCGTCACAGCTCCAGTAGCATCTTTCTTCTTTACCGTACCATAACCCACTTGTACCACTATTTCTTTCAACTCATTTGAATCCTCGTCTAAGGAAGCATTTAATGTTGCTTGCCCATCATACGTTAAAGTAACCGTTCTTAATCCTATGAAAGAAAATACAATTTTATCCCCTTTTTTAACATTGGATAATTTATATTTACCATCAAAATCGGTAGATACACCATTTGCTGCTCCTTGTATATTTACATTGGCTCCTGGTATTGGTTGTCCTGTTGCTTTTTCAACAACAGACCCCGTAACAGTATTCTGAGCCAGAATACCGAATGGTAGGAGTAGCAATAAAAATAACAACTTTTTATAAATTGTTTTCATACTTTTTGTTTAAATTAATGTTTAATTTTGGTTTTTAGTTAAGCTTTTGTTTTACTTCGAATTTCAAAATTAACATAATATTAATATCGCTGACATGACAAAAATCAGTTTGGTTTACGAAAACGTGATAGTGTTGAAAAGTTTATATCATCATGAAATTAAATCGGATATTTTTGCGATTAAAATAAATTAACAATACTTTTATTGTATCTAACTCATCCTACCACCTTAAATGAAAAGAAAAGTAACGCTAAAACAAATTGCTAAAGAACTTGATGTTTCCATATCTACGGTATCAAAATCATTAAGAAATAGTCATGAAATAGGTGAAGAAACCCGATTGAAAGTACAGGCCTTTGCTAAGTTATACCATTACAAACCTAATAATATTGCCCTAAGTTTAAAAAACAGAAAAACCAAAACTATTGGAATAATTATTCCTGAAATAGTGCACTATTTTTTCTCTACAGTGATCAATGGAATTGAACATGTTGCTAATGAAAACGGATATAGTGTAGTTATATGTTTATCAGATGATTCCTTTGACAAAGAAGTCTTGAATATGGAGATGCTTGCTAACGGTAGTATCGATGGCTTTATTATGTCTCTTTCTAAAGAAACTCAGTACAAACGTGATTTTCATCACATTAGCGAAGTAATTAGTCAAGGTATGCCCGTAGTTATGTTTGATCGAGTGACTGATGAAATTCTTTGTGATAAAGTCATCATTGATGACAAAACAGCTGCATATGAAGCAGTACAAAGTTTAATCGAAAAAGGAAAAAAGAAAATAGCTTTAGTTACCACGGTAGATTATGTGAGTGTAGGAAAGCTTAGAACAGATGGTTATATAAAAGCTTTATTAGATTACGACATCCCATTTAATGAAAATCTTATAATTAAAATTGAAGATATTGATACCTGTGAAATTACAATTGGAAAACTGTTAGAAGACAAAGCTATCGATGCCGTTTTTGCTGTAAATGAATTATTTGCTGTTACTATAATTAAAATGGCAAATAAAATGGGCCTTAACGTACCTAGAGACTTAGCTGTTATTGCATTTACTGAGGGTATTATTTCCAAATATTCGACCCCTACAATTACTACAGTAAGTCAAAATGGAAAAAAATGGGAGCCAAAGCAGCAAAGATGCTAATCAAACGATTAGAATCCGAAGACTATGATGAAGGTGAAGAAAACTATAGTACTGAAGTAATTTCAACACATTTGATTGAAAGAGAATCCACAAGTTAAATTTAATTTGTTAATTTGTTCGTTACTACAACCTTGTAGTTCACTTTTTTTGTTTAAAATTCATTTTTTGAATTAAATGTAAATTTTATATCTCTATATTTGGAGCATCAAAACTTTTACTTTTACTTCGAAAATTATAGTTAAGTTTTGATAAGCATAGCGCTTATCGTATTAATTTTAAAAATTACGATAATGGAAAAGCGTAGATTAAGTACCCTTGAAATCTGGACTATGAGCTTTGGTTTCCTTGGGATACAAATGGGATTTGCATTACAAAATGCTAATGCAAGCCGAATTCTTCAAATTTTTGGTGCCGATGTTCATGAACTCTCTTGGTTTTGGATTATAGCTCCGCTAATGGGACTTATTGTACAACCAATTATTGGTTACTATAGCGACAAAACTTGGGGAAGATTTGGGAGAAGAAAACCCTTTTTCTTTACGGGAGCTATTCTTGCTTCTATTGGATTAATCCTAATGCCTCAAGCTGAAATTTTCATTGCCGTACTCCCTGCATTATGGGTAGGGGCTGGAATGTTAATGATTATGGATGCTTCGTTTAACATTGCTATGGAACCTTTCAGAGCTTTAGTAGGAGACAATTTAAGAACCGATCAAAGAACAGCAGGATTCAGTGTCCAAACCGCTTTAATTGGTTTTGGAGCTGTAATTGGATCTTTACTTCCATACACTTTAAGCAACTGGTTTGGAGTTTCCAATAAAGATGAAGCCGGAGGAGTCCCTTACAACTTAATTCTATCTTTTATCATTGGAGCTATCGTATTAGTAGGATCAGTGCTTATCTCAGTTTTCAGTACTAAAGAATATTCGCCAGCCGAATTAGCGCAATTTTCAGATGAAAAAATAACTCCAAAAAAAGAATCCAGTCTTTTAGATGTAATTGATGATTTCAGACAAATGCCTACCACTATGAGGCAATTGGCTTTTGTACAATTCTTCTCTTGGTTTGGATTGTTTGGTATGTGGGTATTTACCACTCCTGCCATTGCTCACCATATTTATGGTTTACCTATAAGCGATAATAAAAGTGAAGCCTATCAAAATGCTGGAGACTGGGTTGGTGTTCTTTTTGGAGTATATAATTTAGTGTCTGCATTTTATGCATTTGCCTTGCCTTATATCGCAAAACAAATAGGCCGAAAATTAACCCACGCTATCTCATTAACCATTGGAGGTTTGGGGTTAATTTCGATGTATTTTATGCCCAATGAAAACTGGTTGATTCTCTCTATGATTGCTGTTGGAATTGCTTGGGCTAGTATTTTATCAATGCCTTTTGCCATTCTTGCAGGCTCCATTTCGCCTTTTAAAATGGGGGTTTATATGGGGATTTTCAACTTTTTTGTGGTGCTACCACAAATCGTAAATGCCTTACTAGGAGGTCCACTTGTAAAATAGTGTATCGTGACTGGGAAAC
>OGVK01000114.1_pt1 | contig 11155 bp, 19 predicted proteins | sample 1575721 | NCBI WGS metagenome assembly OGVK01 (sample SAMN07581521, study PRJEB24739) | freshwater metagenome | place: Singapore | collected 2015-01 | reverse complement strand
GCTGGTTCGAGAGAATAGGCGAAGCGTTTTAAAAGATAACAAAAGTTAAATACAAAACTTTTATTGGATTTTATTTTGAAGTTTCAAAACTAATTCATATCTTTGTACACGTAAACAATAAACGTAAACCACTTAGTGGTAATAATATTTTAAAAGATGGTAATCAACATTTTAACACAAAAATCATGAGACTAGAAAAAATAATAAATAGCATAAACACCGAACTAGCTAAAAAATGCTACGATAACTGCGAATTAAGTGCTTGCGTGGACCACGTAACAAAGCAAGGTTACATAGAAGTTGAGTTGACAGGTGAAGAGTTAACAGTAACTGTTTTCCACAACAACTACAATGATAGCGAGTGCGAAAACATCTGCAATCATATCAAGTCAAATATCAACCTTGCCAAAATCTATTCACAGGTTGAAGAACTTGAAGAACAAGATAGTTGGCAAGACGATCCAAAATACGCCTAACGTGTTAACGGCACTGCAATCGAATTGATTAGGTGTACTATGTGTTAGACGCTTCACTTTAAAAAAGCTGATAGGTGGTATCCAATGTAAGCCCGATGTGACAAACGCACGAATTGGCGCAATCCTCAATATAGAGGTGAGCGGTAGAAACCTCAAAGAAGAGAGAATTTGATTATCAAATACACTTGTTGGGCTCACGGTAAACGTGATAAATGTAGAGAAACTATAACCTCCGCTGTCCTAGAGACTGCAATTTGATTTGGGCGGGGGTACTAAAATCTAAACATTAAGATTATGAAGAATAAAAACAAGAAATTAAGTTCTCCAAAAAGTGTTCTAAAACTGTTACAGCAATTACAGGTTAAGTATTTTGGTAAATTCGCTATCGAAATAATGGCATATACAACTGACTCAATCACGGTATACATTTTTACAAATGGCAGTAAATATGGGATATTCGAGTTCGCAAGCTACATTAGCGAGCCATGGGACTCAATATATCAGCGTGTATTGGATTACCTAAACGAAAACGACAATGAAGAACAAGAATAAAAAATTAGTCTCGTTGAAAAGTATCTTAATACTCGTTCAGCAACTGCAATTAAAGTACTATGGAAAGTTGAATATCGACATTGAAATTTACGATGATGATTTCGATGTCACAGTTAAAATAGGTGGTAAACTTCGGGATTTCGAGTTCTCAAAGTATGAGAGTGAAAAGTGGCGAGGTTTATATTACGAAATCATAAATCACATTAAAAAACATGGATAAAACATTAACAAAACACACACTCTCTTATGCTCAACTCTTTGAGAGTTTGAGCGTTGGAGATTATTTGCACGTACCCATAGAATATTATTCTAAGAGTGCGGTACAGACAGAGTGCAGCCGCCAAAACAAATATGCTGGCTGCACAAACCTTAACAACATGTACACAACATCATCTAAGCAGAAGGATGGGTACATAACGATTTATCGAAGAAGATAATTATTAACTAAAATAACAAAATTATGAGTTTAATCAAAAAGCCATCAGAATTGGTAATACCAAGCACCGTAAAGATGATGATATACGGTCAGCCAGGCATGGGAAAGAGTACATTAGCATTGAGCGCACCTAAACCGCTACTGTTAGACTTTGATAACGGTGTTAAGCGTATCAATATGTCCCACCTAGAGGGTGTTGATATTGTACAGATTAACACGTGGCAAGATGTTCAGCAAGTTCTTCAAGAGAATTTATCAGCTTACGAGACAATCGTTATTGATACAGTAGGCAAGATGATGGACTTCATCATTTCATTTAAGTGCGGAACACGCCAGCCACAAATTAGAGATTGGGGCGGTATTAACCAAGAGTTTACATGGTTAACAAGAACCGTATCTTCTCTTAATAAGAACGTTATCTTTGTTGCTCACCGAGACACACGAAAAGAGGGGGACGATACGGTATTTATCCCAGCCTTGCGTGAAAAGTCTTACAACGCTATTGTTACAGAGTTAGACGTTTTGGGATATCTTGAAATGAAGAATGAGAACGGACGACAGGTAAGAACAATAACCTTTGACCCAACATCAAGAAATGACGGAAAGAACACGTGCAATCTTCCTGGAATTATCTCAATTCCAACTATAATTGATGCAACAGGTAAGGCAACGGCTAAAAACGACTTCATTCTCACAAACGTCATCAACCCTTACATTTCAATGCTTTCAGTTAAAAAAGCCGAGACTGAAAAGTACAACGCTTTGATAGCTGAAATCAAAGACGGCATCAATCAGATTACAGACGCTCAATCTGCACAATTCTTTGCCGAGCACATCGGGGACTACAAACATGTAGGTTCTTCGCTTATGAAAGCAAGAAACCTTTTTAGCGCTAAAATTAAAGAGTTGGGACTATCTTATGATAAAGAAACAAAAACTTATGTAGAATCTAAACCAAGTTTATTATGATGAACGAACAGGATTTGCAGTTAGTCATACAGAATAAGACTTTAGGCAGTCTTAAAACTAACGCACTAGAAATAAAGAATACTATTATCAAGTCTTTGCCTATCTATGATGTCAGTAATTACAATGATGATAACATCGACCAAGCGAAAGCAGACAAAGCTTTGCTCAACAACACTGCAAAGGTACTGAACGCTAAACGCCTTGAACTCGAAAGAGAGTTTAACGCACCTTTCAATGAGTTTAAAGTTATCGTTAACGAAACTATTTCGCTGATAAACGAGTGTTCAGGCAAGATTGATAAGGTCGTTAAAGACAACGAAAACGCTTTCAAAGAAACTAAGAAAGCGCACATCGCTGAACTCTTTAATTCAAAGGGCTTTGAACTAGTATCTTTAGATAAAATATTCAATCAAAAGTGGCTGAATAAAGGCACAAAGAATAAGGATATTGAGAAAGAGATTGATGAAAATATCGCAAAGATTAAAAGTGATATTGAAACTCTAAACGTTCTTGAAGATTCAGAATTGTTGAAATCAATGTATCTTGATAACCTTGACCTAAACAAGACTATTCAGTATGCCGACACTCTTAAGAAGAATAAAGAGAGAGTAATCGCACCGATAACAGCACCACAAGTTGACGCACCACGTGTTGATGCAGAAAACAAAGGCCCGCAATCTGAAACGGTTTCTAAACCAGAAATGTACATACGTGCTTTTAAAGTAACAGGCACACGTGATGATATTATAGCTCTCGGTGACTTTATGAATGTAAGGGGGATAAAATTTGAAAAGATTGCCCTATGAAAGTAGATTATAAGGTATACCCTACACTTCTTGATTCTTTTATGGACTATCAAGATAGTGACGCTATTTGGGATAAGTATTGGGGCTGGTCCGAGAACCCTCCACATACGCCCGAAGAATTCCACCAACTGCAATTTCAAGGACTCATTGATAAGATAAACCGTGTACCTTTTGACAGCGAAGCAGCATACAAAGGAACGGCATTCAATGAGGTTGTTGATTGCATGATTGAGCACAGGAAATCTGAAAAGGTTGAGACTGAAAAAGTGATAATTGATAATCGTGTTATTGCTATTTACGCAGTCTATAACAATAGACCGTTTAGTTTTGATATCAATTTGTTAAGAGAGTTTGCTGATTATTACAAAGGCGCTCTTACTCAACAATACGTAGAGGGTGTTATTGAAACGTCGAAAGGCAAAGTGTTGATTTATGGTTACATAGACGAACTAATGCCTACTTCGGTGCATGACATCAAGACGACTTCGCAATATTATGTTGGAAAGTTCAAAAATCACTCTCAACATCTTGTATATCCATACTGCTTAATTCAAAGCGGTAATGATATAAAAACATTTGAGTACAATGTTGCCACAATCGGCGTTAATGGTTATCAAACGTTTACGGAAACCTACGTTTTCAACCCCGAACGTGACATTCCTATCCTTAAAAACAGAATTGAAGATTTAATTCAGTTCGTTGAGGATAACAGAGATTTAATAACAGATAAAAAAATATTTGGAGGAGAAAAAACATGAGCAAAAGTATATGTCAATTACTATTAATTGGTAATTGTGGTAAAGATCCAGAAGTAAGAATTTTGGAAAACGGCATAAAAGTAGCTACTTTTTCGGTTGCTACTTCTACGGGTGGATATAAGAAGAGTGACGGCACAGAAGTCCCAGAGAAAACAAGTTGGCACAATATTGTTGCATGGCGTGGGCTTGCTGAAATTGCAGAAAAGTTCTTGCACAAAGGTGATAAGGTTACCATATTAGGCACTATATCATATCGAGAGTATGAAAAGGACGGAGTGAAGCATTACGTCACTGATATACTTGCTTATGACATTGTCCTAATGGGCAAGTCTGAAAGTTCACGACCTCCGATAACTGCAAATGATGCACCGGTACGTGAAGATTTTCCGCCAATGCAACAAAATGATGACCTCCCTTTTAATTTTGGGGCACAATATTAATTTATTGTGCCCCTTAAAAATTACAGAAATTAAATAAACATGTATGGTTTACGATTTAAAAAATCCTCTGCAATGCGAGAATTTCAAGACTCGGGTTAACAAGCTATATAAGGACCAAAAGGTCGTTGAACTAACCGAAAAGAAACCTGTGAGGACTATTCGACAAAATAAGTACTTACACGTAATTATCGGTTACTTCGCCTCGCAATGCGGTTACACATTAGATTATGTCAAGGATAACTATTTCAAAAAACTTTGTAATAAAGATATTTTCGTTCGTGAGACGGACGACAAGTATTTAGGGAAAGTTGCAATAGTAAGAAGTAGTGCATCGCTTGACACATCTGAGATGACAACCGCTATTGAGAGGTTCAGGAATTGGGCTTGCGCAGAGGCTGGTATATATCTACCAGAGCCACACGAAGAAGAAATGCTAACTTATGCTATGCAAGAAATGGAACGTTACAAACAATATTTATAACATTTTTAATTATGAAAAATCAAATGAAAACAAAAGAATTTTATGGTAAGCCTAAACGCAGAGATTTCTCGTTTGAGCGAGTGTTTAACCCTTTCAAGTCTGGCACTAATGCAGAATATGCAAACGGTCAGTGCATTAAACTAGGCACTAACCAGAAGAAGAAGTTACCAATCAGCAAGTTTATTCCAAACCAAGGTATGAACAGACATCAAAAACGTGCTATGGCGGCATATAAATAATATAGTTATGAGAACATTAACAAGTACTTTTTTCGAGGTCAAATTTCAGTACGAAAAGACCAACGAGGACGGAATGCAAAAGAAAGTAACCGAGCCTTATGTTGTTGACGCATTGAGTTTCAGTGAAGCAGAAACAAAAATCATCAAAGAAATGAGTGTTTTTGTGAACGGTGAAACTGATGTAAAAGCCATCACACGTGCGCCATACAAAGAGATTTTCTTTGATGACCGTGAACAAGCCGACAAATTCTACAAGACGAAACTCGACTTCATCACGATAGATGAGCGGACCGAAAAGGAAAAGAAAACAACCGTTACCTACCTTGTTCAAGCCGACTCGCTAGATGGCGCAAAGAAGAACATCATGGAGGTTATGGACGGAACTATGATAGACTACGTAATACAGTCTATCGCAGAAACAAAAATCATGGATGTATTTGAACACAGTCCAGAAGTAAAGAAAGTTTAGTTTTTTACTCATATTCACAGCTCGCAAGCCATAACGGGGATAAGCCAAGTAGCACCGAAAGGAACTGCGAGCACACGAGGGCATGGCGGAATTGATAGACGCTAATACGGAAAGTATAGATTGAAGAAACAACCTCTAATAAGTAGTAGCAATTGGTACGCTGATGTAAGAACTACGAAAATAAGCTGTTATCAAAATATCGTGCAAGTTTGAGTCTTGCTGCCCTCACACCATTTTTTTATTAAATAAAAGTTGTGAAAAAAGTTCGTTCAGCGGAACGAATATCACTATAATTACATTTTCCACTTCACTTGTTTGTGAAAATAGGTGAAGTTTTTATTGTTTATAGGGTGCGGTCGTTTGGCTGCACCTTTTTTATTTGAAAATTATAAACTAAAATATTATGTGGTACAAAAAGAAAACAAAAAAGAAAGATGACGATTTACCTCTCTTTAAGGGTCAAAAGATAGCAAAGAAACCTGATTACAAGGCAAAACTTGATAAGGTATTTTCGCTATATATTCGCTACCGTGACACCATGCCAAGCGGATATTTCAAATGTATATCTTGCGGTCAAATAAAGCCTTTTGAGCAAGCAGACTGCGGTCATTACATCAATAGACAACACATGGCAACAAGATTCGACGAAATGAATTGTAATGCACAATGTAGAAAGTGTAACCGCTTTGAAGAGGGAAACATACAAGGTTACCGATTAGGATTGGTATCCAAATATGGAGAGCAAAAAGTATTACTTCTTGAAAGTAAGAAAAACACTACAAAAAAGTTCTCTGACTTTGAATATAAAGAACTTATAAAATATTATACTCTTTTAGTAAAAAAGCTAAAAGCAGATAAAGGATTATAACTAAAAACACATAACTATGGCAAATACATTATTCGGCAACGACCCAGCCCTTAAAATGAGGGACAATAAAGGACGATACGCCACCCCAGAAAGAGCGTACGCAGACAAGGCTATAAGGCAGCTTGCGTATTGGAAAAACGAGACGGAAAAGTACCGAAGAATGTACGAGTCCGTTGTTAAAGTTTTAAATCATAGAAACAGAAAACTATATGAGTTGAAAAAAGATAGATAATTATTTTGTTGGTTCGATATTAATTTGTATATTTGCAGTGTCACAAGCCAAAGGACAGTGAAATACAATAAAATTGTTGAACTTTTTAAATAATAAAATCTATTTCGATAAAAGATATAGGCTATCAGTTTCCCATAATGTTCACAATTTGTACATTGTTCTTTGGCGAGAGGGAAATTGATAGCCGTTTTTTTATTTAAAAAAACATTATGGAAGGATGGATAAAAATACATAGAAAAATATTAGATTGGGAATATTACGGTGACCCTAATACTTTCAGGATATTTTTCCATTGTCTAGTCAGTGCTAATTACGAGGACAAGAAATGGCAAGGTATCAACGTCAATCGTGGTTCTTTTGTTACGACAACATCTGATTTATCTAAGACGTTATCAATGACACCTATGCAGGTCAGAACTTCTCTAAAAAAGAATGTTCAGGCAAACACGATAAGCATAGAATCAACGAATAAATACACTATTATTCATGTTCTTAATTTTGAGAGTTATCAAACGTCTGAAAACGGTGAACAACAAACAAAAACTCCAAAACTTAACAAACAGAATAACAAACAAAATAAATCTGTAAATGGCTCAATATCAAATGATTGCGATAGAAAACTATTTGTGAATAACAAACAAAATAACAATCAAATAACAAACAACGTAACAAACAAAGCAGAAGAAAGTTCCCCCTATAACCCCTATAAAGAAGAAATAATAAAGAAGAAAGAATATAAAGAAACCTCTAACTTTATCAAGTTAGAGGAAAAGAAAGTCAAACTTTCTTTTGCGACCGAACAAAAAAATATGCAAGGTCGTTCTGATAATTTCTATCAATCTCTAGTGCCATACGTTGAGATATACGGAAAGGAAATGATTCGAGCATTTTATGATTACTGGACAGAGCCTAATCGCTCAAAAACTAAAATGAAATTTGAACTCGAAAGAACTTGGGACACAAAGAGACGATTGAACACATGGTCGAACAGAGATAAAAAAAAACATCAACATCAAAAGCAATGGAACAGAACATAAGCAACAACAACAGCAAGAACGAGCAAATGAAATCCTTGAGCTTAATAAACGGCTCAACGAGTCTGGCTACTAATTATGGAGATCTTGATAACTTCATGACAATATTTAATCCAGATATTCAATACGTTATACAGCAAGATAAGGACGATTGCTATTTCGGACAATATCCTACACTAGCGAGACTGAATAAAGAATATTGCAATACAGCTTCCGTTCAGTGGCTCAATATTCAAATTTACAATATCGGAGAATATTGCGGATGCAAGGATAAGATGACAAAACAACAAGTATTGGATTGTTCTAGGACCATAAGCGGTATGTATTACTTTCTTAAGGTTTCCGAACTGATGTTATTCTTCTTCAGATTTAAAGCTGGATTTTACGGTAAGTTTTACGGCTCTGTTGACCCGATGGTAATTACCACTGCTTTGTCTCAATTCTGTAAAGAGCGTGGCGAAGCTAATGCAAAGCACGATAACGAAATCAGGATGAAACAGATTAATGAGTTCCGAAAGAACGCTATTTCTTATGAAGAGTGGAAAAAGTATAAAAGTAAAACATCACCGAATAATCAACGCTAGTGCCGTTTTCTTTCGCTCTGGCGAACTTTAATACGTTTAATGGGTAAATACTAGTCTTGATATATTTTAAGACGATACAAAAGCTAATAATTAATAAAAACAATAAACTATGAGTGATTTTAAAGAAATTATCAAGCAACACCTTGAAAATATGGCTGTTGCTGACAAGTCGTTTGCTGAAAGGTACGCAGACGAATCTAAAAATATAGATGATTGTGTTGATTATATAAAAAATCAAGCATACAAGAAAGCCGTTAGTGGCATGGCTGCTATTGAGGACGAAGTTGTTTTCGGTTGGGCTGCTCACTACTATCAAGAATCTAACCTAAAAAGCAATAAATTAGATACTGATAATACCGATACTGAAATTTCTTGTGATATCACTATCGGTAAAAAGCGCAAGACTGAAAAGAAGCAAAGTAATTGTGTAGAACTTGACCTATTCGGAGGAACTGTATGAAACCAAAAACAGAAGCACAAATTGAGGTTGTTAAGATTAATAACCTCATGAAAGAAACTATTTCAGTTAACGATATGAATTGCATCATCAAGAAAATTGAGAGAAACAAAAAACTTAATTCGGAGGATGCACAATTATATTTTATAGTTAAAGAAAAGCGTTCTCCAAATTGGCATGTTGATAGACTATATAAAATGCACACTTTCCATAATAAGACAGGAGTTAAATATTTTTGTATCGAGATTTTGAGAAATTTTAAAAACGACAAGAATAGTTTTATCCTTGCAAAACAAAGAAATGCTTTTAATAGTTATACAAATTACGACACCTTTGCTTTAGGCTCTGAAATTGAACTAAAATCAAACAACAGAAATTGGGGCGGTTATAGAATTAGCGATTTGTTAGGATGTGCAGAATATACAATAAAAAGGCATGCCGGTACACGGATTGATTGTTTAAGATACGATCCGAAGAAGCTTAATGATGTCATTAAGATACCTTACGGAGAAACTCTTTTCAATCAAGGAGAAAAGATGTTGGTTGAACTCCTTATGTATTGGAATTATAAAAAGGAAATGCTTGCAAGTATAAGGATAGCCAAAAAACACGGATTTGTTTTTACAGAAGAAAATACGCATGAATGGTTTGATATGACTGATGCTATAATAAAGACGAAGAATGATAATCACAATCCTAAATTTGTGGCACCAGATGATTTGAACGCAATGCACAATTACTTCATAGCAAAGCTTCAAGCTTTTCAGCGAAAGAAAGAAAAACTAGCAGAGGAGCGTGCAATGATCAAACGAGAAAAGGAGCAGCTTGCTAGACTAGAGTCAGAGCGTAAGGAAAATGATGATTACATCAAGAGACGCAGACGATTCTTTGACTTGAATATCTCCAACTCTAAATTTGATATACATGTTTTGCGTGATGTCCAGGAGTTCTTCGAGGAAGGAACGATGATGCACCATTGTGTTTTTGCAAGTGGATATTACAAGAGACCAGAATCTCTCATACTCTCATGTAGAGATAAGCAAGGGAATCGAATTGAGACAATCGAAGTAAATCTTAACAGATTTGAAATTGTTCAATGTTATGGCAAGTATGACAAGTTTACAGAGCATCACAAAGCTATACTCAACTTGATAAAAAATAACATGAATAAGATTAGGATGTGCTACAATGGCAAATATAAGCCTAAACCAAACAATTTACAAATAGCAATTTAAAATTATGGATAAATACATTGAATTTTTAAAAAACAAAGAAGTTAGAATTGCAAAAACAGGATTTGAAGTTAACGATAGCGAATTAAATCCTTTGTTGTTTGACTTTCAAAAGTACTGTGTTAAAAAGGCTCTTAAAGTTGGGCGGTTTGCACTATTCTAGAATTGCGGACTAGGCAAGACTATTCAGCAATTGGAATGGAGTTTGCAAGTGTCAAAGCATACCAATAAACCTGTACTAATTCTAGCACCTTTAAGTGTTGTTCCTCAGACTATCAATGAGGGCGCAAAGTTTGGTTACACAGTTAATGAAATCGAAAACGGAAACGTTGTAAGCGGTATTTATATAACCAATTACGAAAACTTGGATAATATCGACACTGGATTGTTCGGCGGAATTGTTCTTGATGAAAGTTCAATTCTTAAAAACTTTGACGGAAAGACAAAGCAAAAAATCATCGATAGCTTTCAGGATACACCTTACAAACTAGCATGCACCGCCACACCGTCTCCAAACGATACTATGGAGTTATGCAACCATGCCGAATTTCTGAACGTAATGAACAGAAACGAAATGCTTGCAATGTACTTTGTTCACGATGGCGGTTCAACTTCTTCATGGAGACTTAAAGGACACGCTCAAACGGCTTTCTGGGATTTCGTATCAACATGGGCTATCATGATAATTAAGCCTGATGATATAGGATTTAACGGTGATAAATATATACTTCCTGAACTTAATATTCAGGAAACATTTATCAGGACCAAAAAGAGAGATAACGGAATGCTGTTTAATGATATTGCTGTGTCAGCCACTACTTTCCATCAGGAGTTAAAGGCTACTTGCCAGGAAAGAATGAACAAAGTAGCCGAGATGGTTAATAACTCAAATGAAAACTTCATTGTTTGGATAGGTCATGATGAAGAGGGCAAGATATTAAGAGAGTTAATCCCTGATGCGGTTGAGGTCAAAGGTTCGGACAAAAAAGACTATAAAAAAGAAAAGTTGATCGGCGTTGTATCGTGACTGGGAAACAATGAAGTTTAGATCGGAAGAGCACACGTCTGAACTCCAGTCACCTGAAGCTATCTCGTATGCCGTCTTCTGCTTGAAAAAAAAAA
>OGVK01000113.1_pt1 | contig 11158 bp, 11 predicted proteins | sample 1575721 | NCBI WGS metagenome assembly OGVK01 (sample SAMN07581521, study PRJEB24739) | freshwater metagenome | place: Singapore | collected 2015-01 | reverse complement strand
AAGAATTATGTCCATTGCGGACGATTTGCTCACTTTGGCAATTATGACACTTTTTTGCTTCTAAAATCATCTATGTAAATTTTTGAGGCAAAAATAATAAATCAACTAATAATAATCACTACCTAATAGCAATATTACAAAAATGCACAGCTTTTAATCGTACCACTATGGAATTGAAACGTAGTTTTTCTACCATGCAAAAGTGTGCTTTAATGCACTTTTAATCGTACCACTATGGAATTGAAACGGAAGACCGCAAAATGTGGTCTTTAATAAATGATGGGCTTTTAATCGTACCACTATGGAATTGAAACAAAATTATTTAATATACCAACACTTAAATTATTATACTTTTAATCGTACCACTATGGAATTGAAACAGCATAACCCTAAATTCGTTTTGAAGAAACAAGCCTCTTTTAATCGTACCACTATGGAATTGAAACTTATATACAACATTATCACAAAATTTAAATGTAGCACCACTTTTAATCGTACCACTATGGAATTGAAACTCCGATAAGCTCCCTGTGTGTAATTGCTTTTGCAACAACTTTTAATCGTACCACTATGGAATTGAAACTAACGTCTTTGGGAATATCCACACTGTTTCTAAGTACAACTTTTAATCGTACCACTATGGAATTGAAACACGGTGTAAAGATGGATTACCCGGGCGACCCTAGGGGCTTTTAATCGTACCACTATGGAATTGAAACTTGTCGTAGCCTCCTCTAAATCTTCGGCGGTTGCACTTTTAATCGTACCACTATGGAATTGAAACATGTACAAGTTGACATATTCCACCGAAGGAATAGACACCTTTTAATCGTACCACTATGGAATTGAAACGGGGTCAATTTACTTTTAACCCTGTTAAAGTCGTCCCTTTTAATCGTACCACTATGGAATTGAAACAGATAGAGGCGTTTTGCTTTATTGGCGATGCTGTATCTTTTAATCGTACCACTATGGAATTGAAACGGATTTATAAAACCTTCTACAACTCGTTTTAATCTCTTTTAATCGTACCACTATGGAATTGAAACAAATTGGAAGTAGGCAAGACTTACGAATTACTCGTAAGCTTTTAATCGTACCACTATGGAATTGAAACTTCCTGCAACTGGAATAGATGTTGATATTCCTGATGCTTTTAATCGTACCACTATGGAATTGAAACGAACCAACGGCCCCGCCTTGAACTGTACTTGAAGGAAACTTTTAATCGTACCACTATGGAATTGAAACCCATTTCTGCACTTTGCTATAATAATTTCAAACTGCTTTTAATCGTACCACTATGGAATTGAAACTACTGAAAAAAACCCTTTTTCCCTTCTTCTTTGCAAAACTTTTAATCGTACCACTATGGAATTGAAACAAGCACCTGCGATGTATTAACAAGCCTATTAGGTGTAGCTTTTAATCGTACCACTATGGAATTGAAACTCCAAAGACGCTAAATTATCTATAGCCTTGAACGTTACTTTTAATCGTACCACTATGGAATTGAAACTGCTCGATTGCATAATTTACGATTTTGACAAAGCACTTTTAATCGTACCACTATGGAATTGAAACAAACGACCCCTCAAAATATAGCCCACATCCAGACGACCTTTTAATCGTACCACTATGGAATTGAAACGACGTTAAAGCTTATTGATTTTATTGGAGAAGATTTGAACTTTTAATCGTACCACTATGGAATTGAAACCTCGAAGGCAAAAAAGCAACGGCGGTGTATTGTTCGCCTCTTTTAATCGTACCACTATGGAATTGAAACGTTGCCATTGTCTTATTTGTTTAAACAAGGAGTTCGTCTTTTAATCGTACCACTATGGAATTGAAACAGGTTTTGGTATGGCTATTGTTCAAATTGCAAAATCTTTTAATCGTACCACTATGGAATTGAAACAGACCCAATGTCATTGGTTTTACTCGTGAACTTCCCTTTTAATCGTACCACTATGGAATTGAAACACTCTTCGTTAGATAATTCTTTTAAGTTTTTCATTTTCTTTTAATCGTACCACTATGGAATTGAAACACCCATTCTTTAGATAGTAAATGCTTAATACTTATAAGCTTTTAATCGTACCACTATGGAATTGAAACAAGAGCTTTTGAGCCGACCGCTTTTGACCGCAAATTTCTTTTAATCGTACCACTATGGAATTGAAACTTAAGAATTTAGTTGATTTTGTCGTCTTATTATGTACTTTTAATCGTACCACTATGGAATTGAAACACGTCTGGGAATCTACCAAGTCTTTGTTTGCTACTCTTTTAATCGTACCACTATGGAATTGAAACAAGCATTTGTATTATTGTGCTTCTTAGAAATAAGGCTCTTTTAATCGTACCACTATGGAATTGAAACTTAAGTAGGGGCCTATCAATAGACTCTTTGCGGCCCGACTTTTAATCGTACCACTATGGAATTGAAACCATCTACCGTAGCGTCAGGACACTCGTATTCAGCAACTTTTAATCGTACCACTATGGAATTGAAACAAACGAAAATCAGCACACTTGCCAAGGATGCGGCAACCTTTTAATCGTACCACTATGGAATTGAAACTGTTTTCCTTGATAGCTGCCTGCCCCAAGTGCCTGCTTTTAATCGTACCACTATGGAATTGAAACTTGTCTTATTTGCGTTCAATATTTCTTGCTTATTCATTCTTTTAATCGTACCACTATGGAATTGAAACTAGAAAATAGATATTTTTACAAAATGACTAAACAACTTCTTTTAATCGTACCACTATGGAATTGAAACACGGTTGAGCTTCATGTTCAAGAAGAGCAAATTTTTCTTTTAATCGTACCACTATGGAATTGAAACTAAACACTGTGCTTGGCGAAACATGGAAGGAGGATGGCTTTTAATCGTACCACTATGGAATTGAAACGCGATGAACGTGAGCGTGCTGCCACAATTATGTCTGCTTTTAATCGTACCACTATGGAATTGAAACTTGATACTCCACGATTGAGCGGAACAGGGTATTATGCTTTTAATCGTACCACTATGGAATTGAAACGATGTTAGCCAAGTTAGAATCGGCGATTGCATCTGGCCTTTTAATCGTACCACTATGGAATTGAAACGGGGCTATTTCCCAAGGGGCTGTTTTATATTGGGATTCTTTTAATCGTACCACTATGGAATTGAAACATGTTACTCGTAAAATGATTGTCAACGACGACCTGACTTTTAATCGTACCACTATGGAATTGAAACTACACAGCTTGAATAGTCCTTACGTAATACTCAGACTTTTAATCGTACCACTATGGAATTGAAACGGAGATTGTTAATAGCATTACACGCTTTGGGTTTGTCTTTTAATCGTACCACTATGGAATTGAAACAAGGCGTTGGGTGGTGGAATACACCCAACCCGAAAAACTTTTAATCGTACCACTATGGAATTGAAACATTTACGAGCAAAAAAACGCCATTGGTTAGCCACGCTTTTAATCGTACCACTATGGAATTGAAACGAGAACCACATCTGAGCAAATTTAAGACCGTCGCTCTTTTAATCGTACCACTATGGAATTGAAACTCGCACTGCTGAACAGCCTTCTCCAAGACCTTGATACTTTTAATCGTACCACTATGGAATTGAAACTCGATGTGAAAACAGCCTATCTATCATCACGTGTGACTTTTAATCGTACCACTATGGAATTGAAACAACCTGTAAAAACAAACACTATGAGCTTAATAAATCTTTTAATCGTACCACTATGGAATTGAAACTATCTTGGAAGCAAATAGCCAAGTGGTACAGCGAGGCTTTTAATCGTACCACTATGGAATTGAAACAAAATACTTGCGGATTTTGTTTCTCTAACGTGTCCGACTTTTAATCGTACCACTATGGAATTGAAACTGTAACTGTACAGTTTCTTTGCCTCGTTTAGCCTACTTTTAATCGTACCACTATGGAATTGAAACTGTACTTTGTTTTCAAAATCGCATCTGTATGCTTTCTTTTAATCGTACCACTATGGAATTGAAACTTTTTTGCAAAACTTTGTAGGCCATAGCGTCCATCCAACTTTTAATCGTACCACTATGGAATTGAAACATTCTTCTATACTCCATTCGTCGTGTTTTGCCCACCTTTTAATCGTACCACTATGGAATTGAAACAATCTTGTTCGATTAATCTGTTGTATCTTATTCATCTTTTAATCGTACCACTATGGAATTGAAACATTGTAATATTTGCAATAATTGGTAATGTGGACAACTTTTAATCGTACCACTATGGAATTGAAACTTCTCTCGCCTGTCTTAGCAAATGTGCCGCCTTTAGCGTCTTTTAATCGTACCACTATGGAATTGAAACGGCGTTTCAATTTGCCGTTTCACCGTTTCACTTGCAACTTTTAATCGTACCACTATGGAATTGAAACTTTTTTGCAAAACTTTGTAGGCCATAGCGTCCATCCTTTTAATCGTACCACTATGGAATTGAAACGCAACTCCCTGCCATTTCCTCCAATTTGCAGCCTTTTCTTTTAATCGTACCACTATGGAATTGAAACAGTATTTCTACAATTCGTTCCTGTACTACAGGTTTCCGCTTTTAATCGTACCACTATGGAATTGAAACAGCCTCGTCTAAGATTACCACAGGGTTGGGCATATCTTTTAATCGTACCACTATGGAATTGAAACCATCTACAATTACAGCGTTATGGAGAAAATCCTTTCTTTTAATCGTACCACTATGGAATTGAAACTTATAGACAATGTAACGGTTTATAGGGAAGAACTTTCTTTTAATCGTACCACTATGGAATTGAAACGATTCACGAAGCCAACCTTACAGCTTGTCTTTGTTGTCTTTTAATCGTACCACTATGGAATTGAAACTTTTCTAGCAAGATTAGTAGAGATTCCGCCCGACGACTTTTAATCGTACCACTATGGAATTGAAACAAAGCTAAATATTGGTAAAGGAAGACTTTCAAACATCCTTTTAATCGTACCACTATGGAATTGAAACTATTCTTTTTTCCTAATTGCTATTAAATTTTTTATAGCCTTTTAATCGTACCACTATGGAATTGAAACATTTTTGGCTACAATTATTGTTCCATTAGCCTTTGTTTCTTTTAATCGTACCACTATGGAATTGAAACATATCAAAGAAACGAGCTTGTTTTTTAGGCTCATAGCCTTTTAATCGTACCACTATGGAATTGAAACAGAGCATCATAATCATAAGCTCCTACGTCAAATGGCTTTTAATCGTACCACTATGGAATTGAAACATTTCGGATATTAATAGAATCGCATGGGCAATTGCCTTTTAATCGTACCACTATGGAATTGAAACGGGCTTTTAGCTCTTTATTTATTTCTTTTGCCTCAGATCTTTTAATCGTACCACTATGGAATTGAAACTCAAAATATCAGGTTACGGCTCTTGATGAATTGCTTGCCTTTTAATCGTACCACTATGGAATTGAAACTTGTTCTAAAAAATGTTTTAACAAATACAGTGCATCCCTTTTAATCGTACCACTATGGAATTGAAACAAGAGGGTGCTTATATTATCGAAACAGAAGTCCAGAAGCTTTTAATCGTACCACTATGGAATTGAAACAGGATAAAAAAAGACACCCTGATTTTAATTCTTAGTACTTTTAATCGTACCACTATGGAATTGAAACACAACTTTTGCTCGAATATCTCTTTTTGTCGCTCCACTTTTAATCGTACCACTATGGAATTGAAACAAGCTATTGTTAAATTTGTTTCGCTCCTCTTCCATCTTTTAATCGTACCACTATGGAATTGAAACTAAAGAAATATGCCAAATGATGATTTTATCCAAGATGCTTTTAATCGTACCACTATGGAATTGAAACCTGTTTCTACTTCGCCTTCTATGCGTTGAACTTCAATCTTTTAATCGTACCACTATGGAATTGAAACTAAAAAAAGTTCTTTGACTTTTTACAAGCTTTTCACTTTTAATCGTACCACTATGGAATTGAAACCCTATAATTTGAATCGCTCTACTTCCCAAAACTATCTTTTAATCGTACCACTATGGAATTGAAACAACTCAATTGAACTTGCTTCTAAATTGTGAAAATCAACTTTTAATCGTACCACTATGGAATTGAAACGGTCAAAATGAGAAAGACACAGAGAGTATATATGCCATCTTTTAATCGTACCACTATGGAATTGAAACAGCAGTAGAGGTTTCTACAGACATTGCCATCAATTCTTTTAATCGTACCACTATGGAATTGAAACATGTATTCCCAGACGTTGTGCGTTTCGTCGATAGAATCTTTTAATCGTACCACTATGGAATTGAAACGCAACTATCATACAACGAATGTATTGCGAGCAATACCTTTTAATCGTACCACTATGGAATTGAAACGCCAAAAGAGTCGTCCTAACCATTTTTCAAAGTAACAACTTTTAATCGTACCACTATGGAATTGAAACGTGATTGATTTTGGTGTTTTACCCTAGAGAATATTCCTTTTAATCGTACCACTATGGAATTGAAACAAAAAAAGTCACGATGCAATATGCACCGTGACTTTTTCTTTTAATCGTACCACTATGGAATTGAAACTCTACATACTTAACCCCATAAGAATGAATTAATACACTTTTAATCGTACCACTATGGAATTGAAACTAGATTAAAATACCAAAGCCCTTTTGCTTATACTGCTCTTTTAATCGTACCACTATGGAATTGAAACAACTACACCAGGGGCCGCTGCTCAACAGCCAGTTTCAGCTTTTAATCGTACCACTATGGAATTGAAACACACTTGAGGGACAAACAATCAACGGGGTTCGTGAAGCTTTTAATCGTACCACTATGGAATTGAAACATTTTTTCATCTCATCCTTGAGCCTATTCATTAGGTACTTTTAATCGTACCACTATGGAATTGAAACATCAGTTCGTTTGCCTTCAAGGTTTTATCGCCAATGGCTTTTAATCGTACCACTATGGAATTGAAACGTTGTTGCCTTTTTTGTGGGACTCAAAACTGCTTTTTCTTTTAATCGTACCACTATGGAATTGAAACAACGGACTTCCCGACTTGATATAGAAGCTTTTTTGTCTTTTAATCGTACCACTATGGAATTGAAACATCGCTTTAATGTCGCCTGACATTGCAAGTTCTAAAACTTTTAATCGTACCACTATGGAATTGAAACTTACCTGCCAATCTACAGACAGCAAACTGCACAAATCTTTTAATCGTACCACTATGGAATTGAAACAATGCAAATGCAACCTTTAGGCACTCAAATAAATAACTTTTAATCGTACCACTATGGAATTGAAACGCAAAAGACCAAATCACCGCCGAAGACTCCGCTACTTCTTTTAATCGTACCACTATGGAATTGAAACAGACTTTGGACTTGTATTTGCCTAGAAAGGAAGAAAAACTTTTAATCGTACCACTATGGAATTGAAACGCATATAATTCTTGTAGTGACTTTTTGTACCCTCCTTCTTTTAATCGTACCACTATGGAATTGAAACGCCCCAAATTGGCTTCTATAGCCTTTATGGCCGCTACCTTTTAATCGTACCACTATGGAATTGAAACAGTTTGAATTATACAAAAAACAAACATGGAAATAATCTTTTAATCGTACCACTATGGAATTGAAACAATTGAACTTATCGAAGATGGCGACAAAGACAAGTTCTTTTAATCGTACCACTATGGAATTGAAACATTATAACCATTTCGCACCCGTTAAGCCTAACCATCTTTTAATCGTACCACTATGGAATTGAAACACGTATCGAATCGCAGGAAATTGAGAATCCTGTAAACTTTTAATCGTACCACTATGGAATTGAAACGTTTGCATTTAACGATGACACTTTATCGAAGTTGAGACTTTTAATCGTACCACTATGGAATTGAAACAATTCGTTTTCCAAATCAACTTCGCTTGTTTTTTCCTTTTAATCGTACCACTATGGAATTGAAACTAGATGAAAGTTGAAATTACTCAAAATATCTCCACACTTTTAATCGTACCACTATGGAATTGAAACAATTAGTTTGGGCGGTATGGTAGTTGGAGGGTGTAAGCTTTTAATCGTACCACTATGGAATTGAAACGACGCATAGTAGTAACATAGCCATCCCAAAACCGAACTTTTAATCGTACCACTATGGAATTGAAACGGGCAAGCCGATTACTGAAATCGCACAAAAAGACACGCTTTTAATCGTACCACTATGGAATTGAAACAGTTGGAAGGAGGCGCCCAATTCACGGCGTATCATTACTTTTAATCGTACCACTATGGAATTGAAACTAGAACGCCCCACTTTTGATGGGATTTTGGCATGGTGCTTTTAATCGTACCACTATGGAATTGAAACACCCTTTTAGCCAACGCTTAAAAAAAACACTATTGAAGCTTTTAATCGTACCACTATGGAATTGAAACAGGTTGACGGCAAGCATTGCCCAACGAGGTACTTCTTCTTTTAATCGTACCACTATGGAATTGAAACTCAAGCTTATTTGCGACCTCCTGCCCTGTAATTGCAGCTTTTAATCGTACCACTATGGAATTGAAACATGATTGAAAAAAGCTCTGTTTCTTTGATAGCCTCACCTTTTAATCGTACCACTATGGAATTGAAACGCGTATTTCGCTAACACCTAGTAAAGTTAGCGAAGTTCTTTTAATCGTACCACTATGGAATTGAAACTTCGCAGATTGTGAAATGGCATGGACTTCATTTGACCTTTTAATCGTACCACTATGGAATTGAAACGATAGTATTTTGTGCTATCGGTTAAACAAGCTGTCAACTTTTAATCGTACCACTATGGAATTGAAACAGGGTTTGGTATGGCTATTGTTCAAATTGCAAAATCTCTTTTAATCGTACCACTATGGAATTGAAACTTAATTGACAAACCTAAAGACCCTATACCTACTTCTTTTAATCGTACCACTATGGAATTGAAACAAGACCTTGAAGGGCGTTATGTTTGGCAACCTGCTGCTTTTAATCGTACCACTATGGAATTGAAACATTAATGAATTTTGGTTGATGCGTCCTAAAGACCTTCTTTTAATCGTACCACTATGGAATTGAAACCAGATTTATTTGAACCAGAAAACCACTTTGCCGACGCTTTTAATCGTACCACTATGGAATTGAAACAACAGGATGCCGATAATATTTACTTTTTGTACCGACCTTTTAATCGTACCACTATGGAATTGAAACAATCACCCTCCTTTGCGAATTTGCTTAAAACCCACGCTTTTAATCGTACCACTATGGAATTGAAACAAGCGATGATGCTCTTAAAAAAAGATTTTTTTGAGAACTTTTAATCGTACCACTATGGAATTGAAACGTAGATGACTTGCGCCATTCTTAAAATGGTACATACCTTTTAATCGTACCACTATGGAATTGAAACACCATTATTGGGTTATAATTACCGCCAAATACCACTACTTTTAATCGTACCACTATGGAATTGAAACGGGAGTGAGGATAGGTTTATCCTCGTGAATGGAGAGACTTTTAATCGTACCACTATGGAATTGAAACTTGAATTAAGCCTATCTACCGCCTCGGTAAAATCTCTACTTTTAATCGTACCACTATGGAATTGAAACAGGCAAGCCGATTACTGAAATTGCACAAAAAGACACGCTTTTAATCGTACCACTATGGAATTGAAACAGGAGTCTTTGCAGGATTATCTATCGCAACAATAGCCCCTTTTAATCGTACCACTATGGAATTGAAACTTTTTGATTGAAGAGTTTTCTAATGAATAAACTACTTTTAATCGTACCACTATGGAATTGAAACAAGATGATAGTATCTCTTGCACCCGTCTTTCTTTACTTTTAATCGTACCACTATGGAATTGAAACTGTTGTTAGCTTAAAAGCTCTTTGCTTATTTGGTTATCTTTTAATCGTACCACTATGGAATTGAAACGTAGCGAAATAGCTATAATTTCGCAGTGAATTATTGCGACTTTTAATCGTACCACTATGGAATTGAAACAAGATTAAAAGGGTGTACTCAGCATCTCCAATGCTCTTTTAATCGTACCACTATGGAATTGAAACTAAAATGATTCTACATTTTCGATATTGAGTTTTTGTTCCTTTTAATCGTACCACTATGGAATTGAAACAGGTTTCTATTTCGTCTATTTTGAGTTTTGAAGGCGTCTTTTAATCGTACCACTATGGAATTGAAACATTTGATATTTTGCCGTTTCGTCGGGAACATCTCCCTTTTAATCGTACCACTATGGAATTGAAACTTGTTTCCCCTGGCAAATACAAGCTGTTTGTTTGCGTCTTTTAATCGTACCACTATGGAATTGAAACAGGGTTCGGGTTCAATTGAAGCAGGTATATCTAAGCTCTTTTAATCGTACCACTATGGAATTGAAACTTTGCAAATTATATTGCAGACTATAATACAATTATACTTTTAATCGTACCACTATGGAATTGAAACATCGAAACTATACCCGTTGCCCCTCGTGTTTCAAAAACTTTTAATCGTACCACTATGGAATTGAAACTCGTAGCTTCCACCAGAAAGATACGACAACAATTCCATCTTTTAATCGTACCACTATGGAATTGAAACATCACAAGATTTTGAGATATGCTAAAACTTTTTGTAACTTTTAATCGTACCACTATGGAATTGAAACGTAAGAATAGTAATGTCTTCGTTGATTTGCCTAAGAGCCTTTTAATCGTACCACTATGGAATTGAAACTAGGAATCTGAAATTAGCCCCCCTTTTGGGGGGAGCTTTTAATCGTACCACTATGGAATTGAAACACATATATCGAGTACGAAGAAATTTTACGATTGAACACTTTTAATCGTACCACTATGGAATTGAAACAGGCTAACGATGGGCGAGGCTGGTATTATTTCTTTCTCTTTTAATCGTACCACTATGGAATTGAAACAGCCTGAGCAAAAACGCCTAAAACGCCAGGCGTTGGCACCTTTTAATCGTACCACTATGGAATTGAAACAAATTATGTAAAGATGTAATTACAATTGACGAAACCTCTTATCGTGACTGGGAAAC
>OGVK01000112.1_pt1 | contig 11176 bp, 25 predicted proteins | sample 1575721 | NCBI WGS metagenome assembly OGVK01 (sample SAMN07581521, study PRJEB24739) | freshwater metagenome | place: Singapore | collected 2015-01 | reverse complement strand
AACAAGCATCCACAACTTTTTGTGTGCCCGCTCATTAAATTTTCCCCAGAAACAATAGAAGTATTACCACATTCACATATACAATTCCATTTTATCCTTCTTGTTTTAGATTCGGCCCTACTGACTACAGTTAATCTTCCGTACTTATTTCCGACTAGGTCCCTAGCTTTCTTCACCTACTCACCTGCTTTCATTGCGCTTACTCTTGTTTCCTCTTGTGTTGTACTATTGTTCTGTGGGTGAGGTATACTGCGTTTTACCGTATACCTACAGTCGCGGTTCATCATATACTCTGGATATTCCTGTCCATTCTGCTGATTTATATAGGTTGTCTTTTGGAACATAGGGGTCTCCCCAGATTTGGGGATACCTGCTGAGTCCTAAGTTTAATTATTGACTTCCTTACGTTACTTCTGAGCGTATTTTATGTGTACACCTATGACTTACATTGGTAATCACTAAAGTACGCTCCAGCACGCTCACAGACAGTCACAGGTACATCTATTGTTTTCTTTCGTGCTGTTCACACGAGTCTGTAGCATCTATTTACTCACCCGCTTTCATTGCGCTTACTCTTGTTTCCCCATGGTAATTACTATCGAATATCACGACGGCACTTGGGAATGGCGCAGAGTTCTTACTGCCGCCAAACTTAAGTCTCCCTTGTACCAATCGGATTTCTTTAGACTTCATACAGAATTCATGCCACCACCTTGTGTCAGTCCTAGCAGGTACTAGACAGACAACTACAGCATTACTTTTGTACGCCTTCTCGACCCACTTGCCTATCTCTCGACCATACGGCGGATTCATCCAGCAGACCCCAGTCCATTCCTGCTGTAACCCATCGGTTTCCTTTGTATAATACTTTTGGCACTTGTGGTTATCATCTGTAGCACACACATCGATGCTAAAGTTAAACTCACGGTCTAACCTGTTGAAAAACTCTTGAGGCGTTGCCCACAAGTCAGTTGTACTACTAAACATACTTTTGTTAATCAAACGTCACTCACCAGCTTCCTTTAGTTTATAATAGGTTAGTCTATCGTTTTTACTTGAGACGACTAGCAATCCGTCTCTTATCATTTTCTCAGCTTTCACCTTAGCAATTGAAGGAAGAGCTCTCGTGTACCCACTCAAATATGACTTAGTGATTACCTGGTAGCAATAGTTATTGTACACAATAATATCCTCTGATGTTATATCAAACTCTCTTCTACCACATTTGATTTTCATTAGTCTTCACCTGCTTTCCCTAAGTATTCCTCAAGTTCTTCCACAGTTACTTCATATATTTCCTTAAAGTACCAGCCAGAAAACCCTATGCTGCCATCACAGAATGTCCCACGGCACCACGGAATATTCACAGATACCCATGTGTCCTCCGCATGATCCTCCCATGCTAACATTACAGCATCATGAGCAGTGCTTTCAGCGTTCCCATGAATTCCTATGCGACCCAATGTTTCCCCAAGTAGCTCTGCAACCTCGCGAGAACTCACATGTAACCCTACGCGATCGCGCTTGAAGCTCTCAATTTTTTCCTCTAATGTCATGCGTATCTCTTCCCATCTTTTCTTTTTATTAGTAATCCATCGTTTTGTAGTGCTAATCCAATGTCATAGGCAAGACTAGCTGAGTCCTTTTGTAACATTTCCATAGATACACCATATTGGCTTCCACAACACTGCTCAAAATAGCTATATGGCAATGTACATGTATACTTTTTGTAGTCTTTTACAAAAGTAACTCTAAGGTAAGATCCGTCTGTTTTTACATTTGACACTTTACAACTCATAATAGTTCCTCCGTTACATATTGATAATTATAACCCTCTCCAGATTCTTTACAGTAAATACTAACAACATCAAGTGTTTCATCTCCGTCATAAATCACACCAATGGACCTCATGTCATCAATAAAATATTTATGATACAGTAGTTCTCCAAAGATATTTTTTAGTTCCTCCTTGGTCTTCCACACGTCTCTGTCTCTGAGATTACCTTTGATCGTTACAATATACCTATTATCACCGTTGATATACTTATGCCCATCCCATAGAGATGTGTTGTAATCATTATATCTACTAATGAACACATCCGCTGGACCTTCACTTCCTGTAATTTTCCCATGGATAATCTTGAGTATTTCTTGTTTTCTTTTGTCAAAACTTTTGCCAACAACATTATACTCTGGACCCGTAAGTTCCAATACTGCTGTTATGTGTACCCATTGACCCATTGTAATTCCTCCTGTTTTCTTTGATATTTCTTATGTTACCCCTTGCCATCTCTTCTGTCAAGCAAAAGTTTTGCCATAGGTTCTACCCATGGATCACAATTGACTGTCAAGTGGAATCCTGCTGAATTCTCTCTTGAATACTTTGGGTCACTTAAGTAATCCCATGTAGTTAGCCTGCATGATAATCTTAGAGTATACCAACATGTTTGGCATGTATCTTCCTGAGTTAAATACAAATGTATCATCTCTGTTGAATACCTTACCAACTGCCGCTGCAACTCCTGCTGACCTACTTACGCCAGCCTCACAATTTACCAAAAGCACTCCGCAGGGATTATACATGACAAACTCAAGTACCTTTTTAGCCATTTCATTAGTAAACAAATGTACCTTGTGTCGACTATAAAGACTCATAAGTTCTGCATCTGAATACTTATTGGTATCCACATCGTCAAACAATAGGAATAACTCAGCAATTCTATAGTCATTCTTTGGTAAACTAATGTTCTCCTCTGTTCCTATAGAAATTGCAATGTGTTTCACTTTTGGCATCTTTAGTTTTGCTTCTGCTGCACTTAATACTTCAATGTACATATGTTACCACCCCATTCTCAAGATATGCAAATGCTTTACTCCAATTCCTATTGTTCCACCAATGTTGCTGTTGTGAAATTACTGTTGGCTTCTCTTGTGTATTCCACCCATGTTCCAAATGATTGTACATTGGTTCACAACCGTAATCGCCAGGTTCGTACTGATACCATAATGTCACTTTAGGCATCTCCTCAGCTCCTTCTCAAGTTTATTCACCTGTCCTCTCATGAATTTTCTTAGTTCTTCCTCAAATGATTTACTTCTGTCTCCTGATGGATTTGCTGGTTCTACTTGTGGTACATATGGAATCTCATGGATTTTCATTTGTACCATCTTCTTCCTTCATTTGTAGGCCCGTGTTTTCTTCACAAAATCTCTCTACGCTTCACCACGTTACTTCTGAGCGTACTTCATGTGTATACCTATATACTTACATGCGTGATTACTAAAGTGCGCTCAGAAGTTACCGTAGGAAGTTATATGAATGTGTTTTGCTGTAATTCATTTTGATATCCTCAAAGATGGGGCCGAAGCCCCAGTCAAGATTACTGTTTAGTCCAGTTATCCATGTTTAATTTACCGACCTTTTTCATTTGCTCAATTAAAGCATCGGCACGATTACGACCATTTTCATACCAGGTTACATCTTCTGAGTAACCGTCTTCTTCATCTGTGTAAGTTTCAGAACGAATACGACCAATAACTGGAGTGTTCAGAACATATACAGAACCTGTGAACCAATTGGTTAGCGTGATATGCCAGCAGAAATCATCTGATGGACCGTCCGGTGTCATGCATGGAACGATATCACCTTGAACTTTAGACAAAATCCACATTTTCTCATGGACAGTTTGAGCTTTGTAACCGTCGTGGTCTTTAGTCTTGATAGTTGCATTCAGGTTGATGGTATTCATTTTATTCTCCGTTATCTGTTTGGGTGGTACAGGTCTATAATAACCTGGTTGAACCTGGAAGTAAACAACTTTTTCATTCCATGGAAAATAAAAAAGGGACTCCCGAAGGAGTCCCTGAACTTATGCTTTCGGCTTACCAAAACGAGAAGCATCATCGCGAAGAACCGCACGAGCCCGACGCATGATTTTCTCAACCGTCTGATTGATACGCTTGTTCGACCCACGCTTGTAGCCAGCGCGTTTAGAGGTACCAACAACTTCTTTTACTGCAGTTTTTGCTTTAGCTTGTTTAGCCATTTTATCATCTTCCATTTTGGAGAAATACATGGGAGCACGTTCTTCCGAGGTTCAACTTCTTTCGACAGTTCTTTCGGTTGTAGCTCCCGCAAGCCCCTAAGGGTACGTTTAAACTCTTATCTGTTGCACACCGTTAGCTTAAAGGTTCCGGGTCTGATTTCTCAGGGATAAGATATACACCGATGGATGTATAGGCCTTGAGGCGTACTCCCGATTGGCCATCGCCTCGGGGTAGCATGCACTTGCCGTTTATTTCTAGCTGCACTTTGGTAGCAAATCACCGTTGGTTTCGGATGTTTTACGTGGGGATAACCAACAACGTCCACATCATACGTTACCCATACGTACACATGGTGGGCGTACAAATTACTTCAGCGTTACCACAAAGTGGCGAACAGCTTTGCGAGCAGCAGAACCAAGATGCTTAGCATACTTCAGTTCGTCCATCGCTTCTAAAGTATCACGAAATTCAGCTTGTGCTGGGTTCAGGTGTTTAAAACCTTTCAGAACTTCCAGAGCTTCTGCATAGATATCAATAGAAGCACCGTAATTTTCGTGACCGGAATTCCATGCATTACGTTGGAGTTCCAGGGCTTTAGTAAGTTGTTTGTTCATTGAAACATTCCTCAAATGAGGTTAAAATTTGGTGGACGGTAACCGAGGTTTAGCTCGGGCATCCACCGCGTAGAATTGCTCGGGTAACTAATTGTCCGACGCCCAATTCATATTATTATTTATACACACAAGCTAGGGACTTATAATGACAAGTCACAAACTTCTGTTTAATTTCTTTAGGTTTCTTCACACCTGCCGCTACCAATGGATGCGGTACATTTCTAATATTACCAACAGGCAGTGGAGTCAAATCACCGACTTCAACAAAACCTTTCGGTACATCATCACCGATAGAATAGATTTCACACATATCGGGAAGTTGGCCTTGTTCTTCTTTTCCGAGAATAATACCGGAAGGAGAAACAATTTCATCACCTTTTTGTGCAGGTTCAGACACGAGAATTACATACTCGCCTAGAGCTTTAATTGGAAGTTCCATGTGTTACCTTTATTGTTTGACCATGTAGTTATATTAACATGGTCAGTTTAAAGCAAATTACTTACCGATCATCTGCAGCAGATGCTCAACTTTCATACCATTTACCGAGATCAGTTTATCAAAGGTAAATGAGCGCCAACCTTCTTTCTCGGTATCATACACCGGAAGTGAAGTAGTGCTTTCTGCTCGGGCAGATTTAGTAGTACTTTCTACCAAATCAGATGGAATAATATCTTTATCACGAGTACAGCGCAGAGTACGAATAGTACCATCAGCTTTTTCAAACACAATCTGGGATTCGCCCATGCTCAGCACAGCCTTCAGAGTTTCACGAATATGGATGTTTTGTTCAGTAGTCAGTTTCATTTTGATGTCTCTTTAATAGTTTTGATAATTACAGATTTGCGCTTGGATAATTCTTTTAATAATCGAACTGCTTGATCTTCAAATTTAAATGTTGCTAATGGTTTCCATTTAAACCAATGCCGGCGTTCTACTGAGTATGATATAACAACATCACCACTTAGGTTAAGTTTATTAATTTCAACAATTCTAAGTTTCATTATTCAATTCCACAGAATTCTTTAATGTTATACCAGTTCAACTTATCCAAATTACGTTTTGGAACATTGAACACCTCAATTCCAGCAGAACGAAGAATATCGTCCCAACCGGGTTCGTTCTTATCGTACGTTTCACAGTACACTAACTTTTTAATACCAGACTGAGCGATGGCTTTTGCACAATCTGGACATGGAGACAGTGTGACATACATTGTTGCTCCATCAATACTACTGCCGTTCCTGGCAGCAAAAAGAATAGCATTAAGCTCAGCATGGATTTCATTGACTTTAGACCATGCAGAGTGGGCTGCTCGATGTTCTTTGAGCAATCCGACCTTTTTGACTTGGAATCCGTCTTGACGCAATCCCGTAGATTTGTAAGGAATTTCACCAATCCAACCTTGTTCTGCTGCATGGTCACAACAGTTCACACCACCAGAAGGTGAACCATTATAGCCAGTAGAAATAATTCGTCCGTTCTTTTCAATTACTGCGCCGACTTTCCACGAGCAGCATTTTGACTCTTGAGATACGAGATACGCAATTTGTAGTACTGTCGACGCTTTCATTTAAATCACCAGATAAGTTGTGTTATTTGTTTTAACCAATTTTAACTCGTCGGTAGGAGAAGCAAAACTCTCTACTCGAGAAGTACGAATACCTGTGCCATCTGGAAACGGATGGTTTCCTCGTTCAAGAACATCGGAAAAGACATAGCCATAAAGAGGTTGGCCTTCCTTAACAACAACATTACTGTACAAAATAGCATCATATTCTTCGCGTGGAATTGACCAAACACCTTGGTCAGAACCAATAACAGCACTGATCAGCCGAATGCCATTTGGACTGATTTCTGCTTTAATGCCACGAGCATGTTCAATTAAAAGAGCTTCTACAGCCTCACGTAAAGTCATTAGATATGTCCTAAAATGTTAGTCATTTCAACTTGGCCTGTTCCGGTTAAAGCCAATTGAGTGTGTTGATTGCTCTTTCCATTATTAACTGTAATGATATAAGCATCAACATAGTTAAAGGATGACTCTCGTCGGAGAGTCACTTTACTTCCAGGAACCCGGTTTGCTACTTCCTGCGCGAAGATTTTAATCTTCGAAATAAATTCATCATGTGAAAATTTAGCGTCAGACAACATAAGTCTCAACCTGTTGGGTTTCAAAATTAGCAATAATTCCAACGATAAACCAATCGTGTTCACCTTCGCCACAAGAAATTTTAACTTCAGATGAACCGCCTGACCGGTCAATAGAAAATTTAATAACTTCGCCGTTTGGAATAAGTGCATTCATGGCAGATAAAAACTCTGCATGCATTTTGGCCACTTCAGATGGAGTAAACTCATCTGTTAAATGATTAGCAACAACTTGCGTAAATGATACTTTTACTACTTCGGAATACTTTGGAAACATTATACTTTCCTCTAAAAATCACCGTGGGCTACTTGCCAGCATTCAACACCGATACGACGCCACATTTCAACTACCTGCGCCCTGTCATCTACTGCAAGTTTGACATTATAACGATCAGCAATTCGGTCCCAGAAGATTTCTTCTTTTACCACATCGTCTTTGCGTGAATCGCCTTGCTTACGTTGGAAGTGTTCGCCTGTTTCGCCAACATGGTCCAACAACCATTTCTTCGTAATGCGTTGATAAACAGTAGGGTCTTCTTTAGTACCAGACTCTCTACCAGAAACGGTAAGAATTTTATATCCTTTGTTACGAAGCATTTTAAGAAATTCAATTACCATTTCCTTTGGATGGTCTTTACCACATTTGGCCAAGTCATAAGGAGAACGATGATTGTTATCTGCTAACGTGCCGTCAAGGTCAAAGATAACTGCTTTTGGCAATGATTCGTCTGGAATGTACAAATCATATGGATGCATCTTAGAATAGAAGCTACGAAGCACTTCAATAGGAACTGCATTCGCGCCACGATAGAGGTTACGATTAAGCAATTCAGTCCAAGGAACGTCAAAGCGTTTAATTTCCCACTTGACACCATCAATTTCGTATGCCAACTCTTGCCACTTCTTGATAGTCGTTGGATTAAGGTTAGTATCAGCAATGATGACACCTTTAGTGGTTTCCATCTCGAGTAGAGTCTTCGCCATAGAAAACTGACATACAGATACGGACTTCTCACGAAGCTTAGAATATTTGTAATCATTACGTTTATCAAGGCCAAAGATGCCTTCACGCAAATCATCACGAGACAAAACATACCAACCAGGATTAGCTGCTACGTATTCGTTAGCCCAGGTTGTTTTACCAGAGCCTGGAGCCCCTTGTGTCAAAACCAATTTTTTCATTATACATCCTTAAGAGTGTCAATAAAATCATGAAGAGCCTTAGACTTTTCACCCCAATTAGCACGATATTTTTCTTTAATTGCTCGCAATGGCTTATTCATTGACAGTATATCATTTTTGTCATAATTTTCAGCCGCGCGTCCAAACACGATGCACGCTAATTCATTTTCAGCAATTAACCCTTTAAGTGTTTCATACTGCTCTCGGTTCATTATAATACCATCACTTAACGCAACGAGGTTCTTTAAGGTCAGAACGATAATAACATATCATTCCATTAGCATCTTTAGTATAACGTAAAATGTCATTCATCCAGATGCGATACTCTTGAGACTCTTCAAACGGCATACCAACCCAGGCTTTACCGTCAATTACTTTTACTTCCCAATGTCCTTCCCATTTTTGAATTGGGTCTGGCCACTCAGGATGCAAAACCGGGACATCCGGTGCACTAGAAGAGCATCCAGCAAGTAAGCTGATAATACCCATGGCTAATAGACTTCGTTTCATCTGGTAGCCTCCTGGATATCTTCTGCAAACTTATTGAAGCTTGCATTAATCTGTTTTTCAACTAACCCAGGTTTAGCTGCAACTACGTTTCCACGCTTAGCATCTTTATTCATCTTAGCGTTGGAAGTATCACGAGCTGCTCGGTTTTCCTGATAGCCTTTATAGGTTGTCTGCAGATTTTTTATAGAAACACCGATATTTTCTATTTCTTTTGCTTGTCGATCAGATTCATCTTGGACGACTTTGAGGTCAGCTTTAAGATTTTCTACCCGCCACGAAAGATATTTCAATCCGCCTGCGGATAATGCTAACACTCCAATCATCAACCAAGTTGTGTTTATTTTGAGCATAGTTTAAGGATAACCTCTACGATATCATCACGGGATAATCCCGAAATGAGGATGTGACGATCAGAACTTTCCGAAGGAGAACACTTGAAGCAAGCTTCTACATATTCTGCCATCTCAGAATAATTCAGCTCGCGATGCATAATGCCAAGACGATGCTTGCCATAAATCGGGTCAACAATTACATAGCATTTGCATCCGTTAGCATGAACGTTTGGTTGGGTGATGTTCTTGAACACCTCTGCACCATACTTCGCGAGATGATTATCTAGGAAATCAATCATTTCATCTACGGCTTCAGGAAGGGCTTCTGCACGCTGCTCGTTCACACGATTAGTGTACTCTTTTTGCTTCTTACGAGCAGCTTCCTTGCGCGCCATGTGCGTCCGTAGGTCAGTGACGAAGCCCACCTTTTTGGTACCATTCCACACAAAAATCCCATCAGAATGAGTACCATATTTGTTAACAACCATATCTAAAGTAATTGCTTGCATATCCATTTCAATATCCTCATCAGTTTGTGTAAGTTTATAGTATCACACCCTGATGAGGATGTAAACAACTATTCTTCAGAAATTTCAATTTCTTTTTCGTACTCTTTTGGAACATATCCTGCCCAGTACTTCAAGAACACTCTTTCGAGGTCTTTAAGCAGTTTATCTACATCTACAGTTCCTTCGTACATGTTCATGATAACACCAAAAAGATGACGCTGATTAACCGTTGCTTTCTGAGCAGCAATAGCGTAGTCTTTACGAGCACGGCCTCTGTACTCATCATAAAATGACTGGCATAGTTCAAGTGACTTTCCGAGGTAATCTAGATAAGCTTGCTCAAACGTAGAAATTTTCTTAATTGCGTATTCGTCTCCAGCAAAAAGAGAACGCAAGTCATCGGAATTTGCAGATACGACAGACGCAAACAGTCTTTCATTTGACGTTATTGAGTCTTTAGTGTGATGAAGAGCAGAGTACCATTCGGTTTTAACCTTAAATCTCTGCCCAGTGTTTAGAACTGCAATGTACCCTTCTACGCCTTCAAGTTCACGAACACCTTCAACCCAAGTGGTGGGGTCAGAAATTCCGTAAGCACTGATTAAATAAGGACGAATTTTAGCATTAGCGTACAAATCATCATACTTAACATACTCGCCGGTTGCGTTATCACGGACGTTTAACACAAACAACTGTGGCTCCTGATATGCTAAAACAACACGATTATTAGGTGAAACAAATTCCATGTTTACCGTATAACCATCTAGCGCTAGCTCAAGAATAACCTGATGAAGCGAAGAATATTCTTCGCTGTTAAGCAAAGCTGAAGCCTGTCTTGCCTGGTCACTGTAGAGAGATGTTTTTGACTTAAGGTATAGATACCCATCATCGACATAAGATGATACTAGAGAGCCATCAGCCTTATCCATAATGTATTCTACATCGCTAATATCAATTCCCATCGTTAGTGGGTTTTCATTCAAATTGAAGAATTTTTCCATCGGACGCGAAGCAATTCGAATTGGGGTATCGCCATCCATCTCAAACATGATACCGCGGCACTCAAGAGCATCGGGTTTTAACCACTCACTGTAGCTTGCGTAGTGATATGAAAACACTCTGAACTTACCATCCATAGGACCGGTAAAATCTTTATAAAAGAATTTTGCAACTTCTGAGCTTTCACACAGATTCATTAAATTTTTATATAGCTCTAACATTTCTTTACCTTATGTTGTGTGTTCCATGGAGGATTGAACTTCTTAATCAGAAGTGGTTCTTCCAAGTCCATAGTGGATATTGACATCTCGCCAAGTTCATTATTAATCGAAAGATTAAAGCACTGACGAGCATAGAACTCTACTTTTTTGCCAGCCATTAGTGCTTCAAAAATCTTGGCAGATTTAGCCGAATCAGAGGTTTGGTCTTTCCGATTAATAGCAGTTCTATAATAATTTATACGTTTACGAAGATTTTTAGTCTTACCAATGTAAACTAGTTCATCATCAACTGCGATGGCATAAACTACATTCAACTTGTTTGCTATCAAAATTGGTTTGATGGTAAAATCTGGTTCTAACTCAAGTTGAACATATTTTATAAAAGAAAACTCGTTAGCAATATCATTCATAATAAAGAGGGGCCGAAGCCCCTTTCCTTATAAGTACTTTTTAAATCCAATTAGAACATCATCAGTGACATCATTGTCAATCTGAGCTACCAGATAAGAACTTATCTCAACTTCCTGAGGAGCAGATTGGACTGCATCAGAGTTAAGATATTCACGAATCCAAGGAATAGGATGTCGAGTTGGTATCGTGACTGGGAAACAGA
>OGVK01000111.1_pt1 | contig 11185 bp, 24 predicted proteins | sample 1575721 | NCBI WGS metagenome assembly OGVK01 (sample SAMN07581521, study PRJEB24739) | freshwater metagenome | place: Singapore | collected 2015-01 | reverse complement strand
ATGGCGTAAAAGCCCTAAAGGACGACAGTGAGACTTCATTAGATAACTATGGTAACTGGGATATTGTTGTGGAGAACAACGGTAGTCTTGAGGAATTCAGAAGTAAAATTGTGGAGGTGGTTAAGTGTTATTTGAAGTAACAACAGAAGAAGCCCAACAGGATCTTGAGATACTCCGCGGTCTCTTCAAGAAATACCATGTGTGTCTCGCAGGAAATCTTGAGGAAGCCATTGAGAAAGCAGCGAATAATGAAGTACACCTTTGAGATTACTCCAGTTCCCCAAGGTCGCCCAAGGTTTGTCAAAAGAGGAAACTTTGTACAAGCATATGACCCTAAGACTTCTAAGGAGTTCAAAGAGAAACTTAAGAAATTAGCGATACAACAGTCTCCTACGCTGTCTGAGAAAGCCTTAGAGGTGTCTATTGTGTTCTACATGAGTATTCCTAAGAGTAAGCCTAAGAAGTGGCGTGAGAGTCCACCAGCACATGCAGTGAAGCCAGATTCGGACAATCTTATCAAGGGTACACTTGATGCTCTCACGGGAATTCTATGGAAAGATGACAGTCAGATATGTATGCTTAGTGCTCACAAGGTTTACTCAGAGAACCCGAGGATTGAACTGGTAATCCATGAGGTCGAAGACAGGCGCATGAGTAAATACATGTGGGAACAAGAGAGATTGTGTTGGGAAGACGATGAGTGGCTATGAATACTAAGGAGGACAAGTGATGGACATGCATGTTACGTATGGATTCATGATGTTTTTCCTTGTGTTAGTACTGGACAACATTAAAGCTATACCAAAGGGAATAGCATTGGGACTATACTTGATAGCACTTGGGTTACAGATTTGTGGCATATGAATACTAAGGAGGTGCATAGGGTTGACTAAAGAAACATATAGTTCTATAGTAAACACTACACTGTCAATACAATCGCTTGAAATAACTTTAGATTCACTCGTGGAACTAAGGAATAGCCTTCTGCATTACTGTGACCACAGGTACCCAGGCGGTGAAGACGCTAGGACATATGATGCCGATGGAGCCTACTGTCACATATGTAATCGCTTTGTATGATCCATGAGAATATCCAAGTGATCACCGATAAGGGTCACAAGTTATATACCACAGGTGATTCATTAGAGTTATGGATTGGACAAAAGTTATTCATGGGAGAAAATTGGTATACAGAAGAGGTCGTTGAGGCTCATTGGGTAACAGAAGGGATGCGAGAGAATGGCAGAGAAACCAAAGGGAGCTATTGATATTCACAAGGGGTACTGCATGGTTGCCGAGGGGAGACAATGGACACTCTATAGATTAACCCCGGTGATTGATAAGGTAACTAAGGAGAAGAAACTTGAGTGGAAAGACATTGGATTCTATAGTAATATCACACAGGTATTCAATAGGTGTGTTGATGAAGAACTTAAGTTATGTAAGGATATCCAAGAGATTGTCAAGAGAGTTACTGAGTTAGATGAGTATTTCAAGAGTAAACTGGAGGCTAATCTGTACGACTAGCGGACAAATGGAAGGGGTGGATTGGGATGCGTGATAAACTAAAGAGGCTGTGTGATTGGCTCATGGGAAAGCTGTGTGGTAACATATGAAATTAGGAGGGGATAAAATGGAATCTAATACAAACTTAGGTGGCAAATGGTATGATAAGGAAATTGGCAAGGGTATCTTCAGTAAGAAGTATATGCACGATGATGACAAAGGGATTACAGATGTATTCAAGCGGGTTGCCAAGACAACTCAGTTGGAATTCATGGAAGCCTACATGGAACGTGGGGATATTCTACCAGCTGGTCGTGCAATCTACGGAGCGGAATCTAAGGGTAAGTTCAATGCTACCTTGAGTAACTGCTATGTACTTGAGAGTCCCCGTGATACCATCGAGAGCATCTATGATACCAATAGAGATATGGCAAGAGTATTCTCATACGGCGGCGGTTGTGGACTCAGTATTGACAACTTGAGACCAAAAGGTGCTAAGGTAAACAACAGTGCCAAGACATCCTCTGGTGCCGTAAGTTTCCTTGAGTTATTCAATGCAACTGGTGATGTCATTGGCTCCAATGGCCGTAGAGCGGCTCTTATGGTAATGCTTGAGTGTTCCCATCCAGACATCTATGAGTTCCTCAAGATTAAACAGACGAATCACAAGCTAGAATCCATGAACATCTCCATTAAGTTCACAGATGAATTCATGAGAGCTGTACGGGATAAACAGAAGTATACCTTGTGTTTTGATGTGGAATCTACTGGTGAACATATTGAGAAAACTATTGATGCTTATGAGTTCTTTGAGGAGTTCTGTGAGTGCCAGAGAGACTATGGCGATCCAGGAGGATGCTTTATTGATACCGTAAGGAATCATAACTTATTATCAGGATATCAAGAGTACCATATAGATACGTCAAATCCATGCGCAGAGTTTTATGGAAATTCTGGTAATTCTTGTAATCTTATGAGTATCAATCTGTATAACCTTGTGGATCAGCCGTTCACCAAAGACGCTCATGTAAACTATGAGAAACTCAAAGCGTTCGTCGGGGCAGCATTGGTATCCCTTAACAATATCCTTGACTATGGATATGAGAACCAGCCGTTACCAGTGAATAAGAAGTGTATTGACGACTGGAGATCCATTGGGCTTGGCGTGATGGGACTTGCAGATATGTATGTAGCCATGGGAATAACCTATGGATCCGAAGAGGCCAATGAGTTGACAGAAGATGTATTCTATGCTATACTTGAGACAGCCTTGAGAGCCTCAAGTCAGCTTGCGAGAACCAATGGAACCTTTGGGAAATACAAATGGAACAAAACGAAACGGTCGCCATTCCTTGAGATGCTTGAGGGAACGGAAGTATACCAAGAGATACAAAAGTACGGCCTAGCGAACTCAACGCTCCTCTCTATTGCACCTACAGGTTCCATTGCAACAGCCATTGGAGTTTCAACTGGTATCGAGCCATTCTTTAGGATTTCTTATGAACGCACAACACACTCTATGGAAAACGAAGGTAAAACTTTTGTAGTCCATTCGAAGTCTGTTGAAGATCTATTACGTTTCCATAAGTTACCTCAAGATACTCCTGTGGAAGAAATTAAGAAACGCTTCCCATTTGTTGTGGATACCAATGATATTGCTCCGTTGGACCGTGTGAGAACTCAAGCGGTAATCCAGCAGTACGTAGATAACGCAATCTCCTCTACGGTGAATCTTAAGGAATCATGCACCTCACAGGATATCTTTGAGATATACATGGCAGCATGGAAGAGTGGACTTAAGGGTATCACAGTGTTCCGCGATGGATGTGCTCGTGGGAATATCTTAGGGGTTACTAAAGAAAAATCAAAGGGAACCATTGAGTACGACAGTATTACTCCAGACAAGCGCAGAGGTATTCACAAGATTAACGGAAGTACCTACAAGAAGAGTTCCTCATGTGTTCAGTCGATGTACGTAACGGTAAACAAGACATCACAAGGGAAGCCATTTGAGGTATTCACGAATGCTTCACAAGGGTGCACAAGTAACATTGGAACCATAACGAGACTTGTAAGTCTTGCATTACGCTGCGGAGTGTCCGTAAGCAGTGTCATAGAAGAACTCAAGGAAAACAAGTGTTCCGCATGTCAGCTCTTAAGACGACAAGGGAATAAAGATGTGTCACTATCGTGCGGAAATGCGATTGCTGAGGCTCTTGAGGAATCCTATGGAGAAACTGTTGAGACAGTCAAGGGAGACTTAGAGTGCCCTGAGTGCCACAAGATGACATTACGAGCGGAAGGCAAGTGTTTCACATGCGATAACTGTGGATACAATGCGTGTTCATGAGACACACAACGATTACCCTGTGTGGCGTAGAAATCCCATGTGTACAATACTCAGCAGAAGAACTTAAGAAACCAGATGTATTCGAAGAGATGACACAAGAGGAAATTGAGGCTTGGAAAGCTATACTCAAGGATAACAATGATGTACTCAAGAAAATGCGAAGAATATTTCATGGAGGATGTGATAACGAGTGACCTTAACAACCCTAAGATACCAAGTGGAAATCACAGACACCTTTGAGACACCAGAAGGTTACTCTCATGAAGGTGCTAGGGAGGTACTTGAGACAGCTCTTAACGAGCTTCTCAAGGCTTGCCCATGCATGCAAGTGAATGTCAAAAGAATACGAGAGGAAACTGTTCGGTTCAACGAAGTTGAACGGGTGAACGTTAGTGAACAGGAGACAGTGGAATACAAATGATTGTAAACAACTTACTTGAGAGAAACATTAGAATAATCAATGCTCGCTGTTATGATCTGCACGAGAGCCTGGTGGCTTCCGGCTACCCCATGTTAACCAAAGTAGTACCACGGGACTCCAATGAATCCGATGTAAAACGTGCGATTAAACTTGCGAATACTCCGGCTGGCTCTGGACACTCAAATTTCCTCTGTGGGATTCGCGTAAGTTTTGACTTGACTATCCCAAGGTACATGTGGCAAGAGGCACAGAGATACCATTGGTTTGACATTGTGAGTTCCCAAAGTACCATGCATAAGATAGCTCAGATGGATCTGTTGGAGCGTGAGAATTACACAGAGGAAATACTGGATACAACAATGATGTTACTTTGCGAACTACAGGCAGCTTACGAGGCAAACAAAACAGAGGAAAACTTTAGAGAACTCAAGGCTGCAATTCCAGAGGGACTACTGTTGACCGCCAGAATATCCACAAGTTATGCACAACTGAAAACGATGTATGCTCAGAGAGTCAAAACACCTCACAGGTTAAATGAGTGGTTGTTGTTTGGACAATGGATGCTTGAGTTACCATATGGGAAAGAGTTGATTGCTTGTGAATAAACCATATGTAGCACACATTAGTTTTGACATTAGTTTCTATAGTAAATCTAAAGACCCATATGAAGACTTTGAGGAACGCCACAGAGATCTAGTGGAATTCGTATGTAAGAACTATGGAACAATTGAGATTACAGAAGATGAAATGGAGACTGAACATGAGATACTTTAGTAAAACTAACGAGTCCGCAGAGTTACCACAGAGAGCCACAAGTGGTTCCGCTGGTTATGATATAAGAGTCTTAAAGGGAGACACAGTTCTCCCTGGTGAGACCATAGTATTTCATACGGGCATCAGAGTTCACATGGAAGAGTCGGATGTACTACTGATGTTCGTGAGGAGTTCTGTTGGTATCAAGAGACACCTTATGATGTCTACGGGAACATCAGTAATCGACAGTGACTTCTGTGATGAAATCATGGTACCACTGACAAACATAGGTGATGAACCAGTGGAAATCAAGAGTGGTGAAAGAGTAGCACAAGGGGTATTCATGAAATATCTAACAACAACAAATGACAATGCCAACGGAGAACGTAAGGGTGGCATAGGAAGCACAGGGGAGAAATGATGATTACTGATGAAGAAGCTAAGAAAGCAGCAGAGGTACTTGCAAAGTACTGCAGATACCGCACGGAACATGACGATTGTGAAGAATGCACATTCACTACTAAAGATGACATTCATTGCCCATTAGCAATGCGTCCTGATATTTGGGGACTGTTATGATCCATCAGATTCTAGTGGACTACAGAGACGCAGGAGATTACTTCAGATTCTCAATTGAGTCTGATCTGTCTCCTCAAGAAATCACAAGTTATTTCCAACAGTACTCACATGACATACGTTACTGGAGATTACATGAGGAACGACGTAAGTGTGATAAGGGTACACGAGTTACACCAGTGGGAACAATTGTTTCCTGTGGATACTTTGGGACAAAGGTGGGGTATAACATGAGATTCGAAAGTAACGAGTACAAGCTCAAGAGTTTTATCACAAGTATACCAGATGAAAGACATCGGGTGCTACATGGATAAACTTAAGCAATTACTAGAGGACTACCATGAATCACGTGTGGTACAAGAACTAACAAATGAAACCATAAGAGAAGACAGGTATTACTATAGAGATACCGAAAGAATACGTGGGAAGCTAGTGGACTACTTGCGAGCACCACGAGACCCATTGGATTACATTTGTGAACAAGAGGAGAAGCAAGAGATTCTTGAGTTTGTACAAAAGTTATACCAAGAGTTACCACCTTCGTTATCTGGTGTGTTTTACTTGAGTGTAATCAAGGGTAATTCTAATGAAACCATTTGTGAGTTCCTAGGGATATCTCAGGACGTACTTTGGAATAGGTCAAGTAGATTGCAAAAGGAACTTAAGAAAAGAGCCTCAGAACTAACGCTAGAAAGTCACGAGAGTACATTAGAGGCCCATGCACCACGAGATTTCATTAGATATGCTTGTGAGTTCTATAAGGACTACTATGAGGGGCGTGTGAATCGCCAAGGGAACTATATCACACACTGTAGAGTTGAAAGGTATCTCGATGGAGCCTTTGGAGATGACAAGACATGCTGCGGAATGTGTGAGAAGTGCTCTAATGGTACCATGAGAAAACGGATGGAATCATGACTGACCAAGAGTTGTCCGAAGTAATCCGAGTATACCGTCAGTATAACATGAGTTTTCATGAGTTCATCAGTTTAGCCACAAGTAGAGCACCAGGATACCACGGAGACCACAAGTTACTCATGGGAATTCGTGTGTTAGACAAGAAAAATACCTAAAATCATCCCACAGTGTCTACAAGGACTTCTGTGGGATTTTCTTATGTTACGCTTACGGTTGGCTATGTGGTATCACAAAATACGCCCACAAGTCCTCTCAGGAAGTCGAAATATAGATACACAACAAAAAAATGGGGTACCCACAGGATTTCTCCCATGAATACCCCAATAATTCATATGTTACCTAATTTATCTTCAAGTTTCTTCTGTAGCTTAATAATCTCAGCAGATAACCAACGCTGAAACACGGTGATTCCCACGAGTTTCGCATCAATCAATACACATTCCCAGAAACCCTTAGTATGCCTTGAGATCATCAGTTGAGATTTGTAAGCGTCAACCTGTGATACTGCCTGCTGAATAACCGCTGTTACCTGTGAATATACCGTAGCAAGCACAGCAGAGTCCGTAAGATCACTTGTGGACACACTTGTGTTTAACTGAGTGACCGCTGCTTCTGCTGCTGCTTTCACAGTTTTCCAGTCAGTTGCAGTGGTACTGTTTAGTACCTTCTGTGCTGCACTCTCTACAGCCGCCGTAGGACTCACAGGAAGCTCAATGGTTACTGATGTATCTTCTGTTCCAATTGTAATGTCTACAGACTGTGCTGTGTAACCAGAGATACTCCCTGTTACCTTGTATTCTCCTGCTGGCAACCCAGATACTGTTGCAACCCCTGCGGTGTCTGTAGCAACTACTCCTGTTACTGAACCGAACTCATATGATACATTTGCTTTCTCAAGAGTTACTCCTGATGTATTCTTTACGGTTACTGTTAGTTTTGCCATATGTTTACCATCTCCAATTCATTTGTTATTCAGGGCTTCCTCAAATGAAACCTCTTGCCCAATCTTAGCGACTATTCCTATGAGTATATTAGGCGTTATACTTGAGGATTCCACTGTCCCATCAATGGTAAACCCATAGGCTCTCAAGATATCCGTAACATCTTCTGAGCAATCCCCTTCGTTCTCAGGGTTAGACAGTTCAACTCCAAAGAGACTGTATGCAGCACCACAGATTAACGCACGAGGACTGTAGTCACGCCCAAGGATACTGTTGAATGCTTGGTCCCCAGATGCAATAGCGTCTTCATTAGTAACCTCAAGTTTATACACGCGAACATCTTCTGGCTTGTAGCGATCCAAGCGTTCACCAACGAATCCACTTGCGATTGCTTCTTGGAATTTCCCTTGTTCCGCTAGTCCAACATGAGTAGGCACAAAGGATACGCCATTGTCACCCCTAAGGGCTTCTCCTGCTTCCTCAAAGACTTGTATGGACTTACTAAAGAGTCCATTGCCATGAACAAAGACTACATAAAGTTCTCTCATGTTATCACCTCAGTATCCATATGCACTCAAGTCTAAACTTGATACATATTCATAAGTACTGTCTGCACGGTTCTCATAGCCTGTACGGTACTGTTCGCCAACTCCTGCGGCATCTGTGTATCTGTCATGCCATACCTGATGTAATTCCTCAAGGTTTCCTGCGATGTCATAGCCGTCCTGTAGTCTCATTTGGATAAACCTGCCCATTACATAAGTGCTCGTTGGTCCCCACATGGCTGCATAAATAACACAACGAGCATCAGTGAGTCCGCAGTCAATCGCACGGTTCACATAAGCTTCACAGTCGGTAGCAAGGAGATCCAATTGAGCCTGTTGTCCTTCTGGTGAATCCAAGAGAGCTGACAAGGGTTCCACATCTATTTCACTATAGGGAACATTGACAAACTCTTGTCCCCCTGGGATACTTCTCAGCAACTCATTGGCTCTCTCACCTTCCCATTGAGAACATCCGATACTTGGGTAATCACCAGCGGTTGAACATGAGACACTTCCGAAGCCACCTTCGACACCTGTGGACACAAGTCCTCTTGCAGCTTCTCTTGCGAGTTCTTCAGTTGTCATCTCTTGTCATCTCCCATCGTTATCACATGTCTACCAAGGAAACCAATGAGTCCCATAGCAATATCATTAGCTAACTTATCGTCTCCAAGGAATACACTAGAAATCATGGCAATTACTAAGCCACACCCTACGACTTCCTCTACGGTTATCTTATCAATCATTCTTCACACTCCTATACATGCTCTCAAGTTGTTCATTGGTAATCTCTACGCCAGCACCCCTGAGAGCCTTTTCTATACTCTTATGGTCACTTGTGTAAACTCTATTGTACACTGGTCTCTGATGTGAACCAACTGAATACCCAATACAATACACAAGGGCTAACAAAAGGAATACCACAACTACTATCAAGCCATTCTTATAGCTCATCATTAGTTCACCTCAATGTTTCATAAGTGTAATCACAGCACATATGGCTGCAATGACTGCTGGAGCAAACCCTAAGATCGCCCATAGGACACTAACCTTATCTCTGGATTGCTCAAGGTTATCTATGCGCTCATGGTCTTTCTCTTGGGTAATCTTAAGTTCTGCAATGATTCTCTCTTGAGATTCCTTACGTTCGTCCTGCTGTGTCTTAAGTACTGCTACATCCTGTTGAGTCTTATGGACAGCGTCAGACATCTCTGATACCATCGCTAGTAACCTTGCGGTTAATTCGTCATTCATCAGCATCCCTCCCTTCGAAACCCCATTGGTTTCTTGTGGTAATCAGTTATGTCCTCGGAGATTCTCTTGAGTTGTTCTTGTGAATACGTTACACCCTCCTTAGAGAGCACATCGGATAACAATTGTTGCTCATGATCCCACTGAACATACACAGGAGAAACCGCTTGTGATTTACCATAGAGATACACAAGAAAATATGAGCAACACACAAGGAATCCCATGAGGACACAAATGATGTTATCCATTGACTACATTGGTGTTCTGTGTTGTAATACTCCCAGGACAACCAGGAGTATTACAACGGGCATCTGCTGAACTCTTTGGTTTGCCACAGTATTTACATACGGGTTGTACAGGTAATACATCACTCATCATTAATCGCCTCCATTGCATTGTATAGATTTGTCTTGAGGTCTCTAGCGTATCCTAAGTTTGCCTCAGCGGTAGCTGTGTCACCATCGGCAAGTGCGGAGAAATATGCGTTTCTGTATTGTTCCTTGAGGGCATCCGCCTGTGACTGAAGATTTACCTTACGGATATGCTTGGCTTGCGTTGTGTACCCCCATACGCTTTCTGAGAGCGTTTCTGAGGATATTTGTATTGAACCACTTACGGTTACATCAGGGACAACAAAACCACCGCCAGCGAACCTCTCAGAAAGCGTGATGGTATTGTTAGATGACGATACATTGTAATTACCAGTGAGTCTCTCTTGAGTTTTCATGTAGGTTACAATGTTTGCTACTGTGGACGCTATAGTATCTCCAATGGTAATATCGGTACCAAAGGTTACTGTTGTATCATAGAAGTGCAATGTGTCCCCATGGATAGCATTAGTAGAAAATGTGTATTTCTTAGAGGCTGCTACAGAGGGAAATGCTGTAATCAATTGTGCTTCCGTTGGGGTACTTGTGAATATTACTTCACCATCCTTTGGAATATACGTTGGTGACACTTGAGACCATGCGTGTCCATGTGAGCTATAGCAAAGTACATCTGATGGTTTCTTAACAAGTTCCTTGCCATCATAGGTGGAACTTGTCCAGTCCACGGGATCTCCGTTGTTAAAACTGATGTACCCAGGGATTACCGTAGGAGATACTACGACCTCTATTGGTAATCCGTAGGTACTGTTGAATTTATATTGGTACATTTACATACCTCCTGTCATACATTGGTTATGTGAAGTAACTGATGAATTGCCATAGGTATCACTAGTAATGCCTCTAGGGCTAGTTTCTACAGTTATGGTGCTTACTACAGATGTCCCTACAATCTTAGAGACTGTATTAGAACTATAGTTTGCAACCCAGATATTACCTGAAGGATCACTAGTAATACCCCAAGGTCTAGATCCTACAGCTATGGTATTTGCTACAGTTGTCCCTACGATCTTAGAGACTGTATTAGAACCATAGTTTGCAACCCAGATATTACCTGAAGGATCACTAGTAATGCCTATAGGGTTAATTTCTACAGTTATGGTGCTTACTACAGATGTCCCTACAATCTTAGAGACTGTATTAGAATTATAGTTTGTAACCCAGATATTACCTGAAGGATCACTAGTAATACCCCAAGGTCTAGCTCCTACAGCTATGGTATTTGCTACAGTTGTCCCTACGATCTTAGAGACTGTATTAGAACCATAGTTTGCAACCCAGATATTACCTGAAGGATCACTAGTAATACCCATAGGGTTAATTTCTACAGTTATGGTGCTTACTACAGATGTCCCTACAATCTTAGAGACTGTATTAGAACCATAGTTTGCAACCCAGATATTACCTGAAGGATCACTAGTAATACCCCAAGGGGAACTCCCTACGGTTATGGTATTTGCTACAGTTGTCCCTACGATCTTAGAGACTGTATTAGAACCATAGTTTGCAAATACCAACCTGTATCGTGACTGGGAAAC
>OGVK01000110.1_pt1 | contig 11320 bp, 4 predicted proteins | sample 1575721 | NCBI WGS metagenome assembly OGVK01 (sample SAMN07581521, study PRJEB24739) | freshwater metagenome | place: Singapore | collected 2015-01 | reverse complement strand
GTTTCCCAGTCACGATAGTGCCTATTATTATCTATATACAAGGGGCAAAAGAAAAAGTTTCAGACTCTCAGGCCAAATAAAAATTCCTCATTGTATAAACCCGTAATGGATCGATTAGATTACAACTGATTGAAGATCAGCTGCAGTTAAAGTTCGAGAATTAATCTTTGAGTTGATTAATTCGTAAGTTTCATCCGAGAATTGTTTGGATAAAACCTGTTGGATATCTATATATCCAGATTGTTCTTGTGTAGTGAAAATTAAAAATTTAATATAGTTTCTATTTTGAAATGTTTTTTGACGTAAGGTCAGATCATGAGATAAGAATGCACGTAATACATTTTCGTACCGATCTCTTGGTAAATAAATTGCATTAGTCATTGTTATCGCTGGCGTAACAGTTCGATTGAAAACTGTTTGCTCGACGAGAGGTTCAATAAGTTTAGTAAAAATTGAAATAGGAATATTTTCGATGTTATCTCCCTTATAATCTATGAAATCTCTCAATTTAAGAAGTAAAGCTCCAAATGTAGGTTCCACTTGTTCATTTTGTAGCACTGGTTTTAAAAATTGTACAAAACGTGAAATTGGTATACCACCAGATAAAGATGTTGAGGGTGGGTCTTCTTTCTTTGTTCCTCCGAAAATATCTTTAACTGTGTTAATCACATTCATTCCTGCATCAATAAATCCTGCCATGTTACTTCCACCGACTGCTTTCATTGCTGCACCAGCTAAAGATATAATACTTGCTAATCCGAATGCCCGCATAGCTGCTACATCGATCATATCTCCAGGTATTGCTACGTGTTCGATATGTCCGGCGATTGTTGTTGGTAATCGAGTTATTACAGAGTACTTTCCAATCTCAGGTCCATATGCACCATGTTGGGTTGGTATGATATGAGCATGACGTTGAAATTTCTCTGCAATAACTGAACTACCACCTGCTCCAGATACGTCGGGTGCTACTGCTAGATTGAGTCCGATAATAAAATTTTCTCCAACTGGTATTCTGCCGTGGAAAATTTCAGTAGCAAATTCATCATTTTCTAGCTCTTCATTCAATTGCTGATCATCTAAAACATTACCTGCGAATGGTGAATATGCGGGTAAGGGAACAATTTCACTGGTATCTGATTGATTTTCTTTTATTTGGAGTTCATACATTTCAAATTGATTTGTAATATTAGGATTTACTTTAGCGATTAAATCGAATAGATCGTCATTTTGCGCTGTTCTTGCTATTGGCTTAGTTGATACATTAAAGTTTGTCTCTCCTGCTGATACTAAAATTTCGACATTAATGTCGCTAACTTCGGAGGTTCTGTTTAATGACACAATTTGCCATGAAAATCCATATAAAATCTCATCTGTTCGCATCCATTCGTTATTAAAATGTCTTAATCTATCAAATTCTAAAAATGAATCATATTGAGAAGGCATAATACTAATATCTTTATTTTCTCCTAATTCTACAAGAGTTACTGACGATGTGTTATTTGAATCCACGATTTGAATCACGCCTGACATTAAAACTGATCTTGTTATTTTAAACTTTATATTCAAACCTGTCATATATCCTTTTTCCATATTTCCTGAAGTCCATACGTTTCGATGATACGGCATACCGATGTTCTCTCCGCTCTTATTTAATGTGTTAGGTTTAATTAACACAGATTTCTTAGTTCTGTCCGTTGTTGATAGTCGCACATTAGATAATGAAAACCAGCGTGGTGCTATAGCGTTTTGTTGTTGTCGCACTTTCACTGATTTTGGTTGTTCTACCGGTATAGATTTGTTCAATGGTATATTGGGCTGTGTTTGCACTGTTTCGATGTCCTGAATATCATGTGTTGGATTATCTCCGCTCACTTCAGTGGGCTGCATATCTGCTTGATTTTCTCTGACTTGCACATCTAAGGGTTGGAATTTTAGAGTTTCTATTGAATTTGAATGTATAGTTGGTTTTAAACCAGTTAGACCAATATTGTCCACACAGCAGTATGTTAGTATACTAAGTGGAGTTTCTACTGATTCAGTTGTATTGTCCTCTATACATTCAATTTTAACAGAAAGACCATTTTGTCCTTTTCTTGGATTTGCTTGAGATAATTGAGCTAAGTCATTACTATGAGGCAAATAGACAGCTATTGTGGAGTGATTAGCTACTCTCCATATTATTCCTTTTGTCTGCGTTGTGGCATCATATTCTGGAGCAAATATTCGAAGTGTTACTGCTGTTCCTAATGGTGATGGAACATGAAATATATACCAAGCATCAGCTCGAATCGTACGATACATATCACAGTGCATCTTTTGTAAATCAGTTACAACCGGGTCGAGTGTTATTGTCGTTCCCACTGGTGGCATATTGACTTCCCGAGAAATTAGTGCTGAGTACGCTGAACCTAACTCCGCTTTTCCAAAAACATGTTTAGGATATTTATTTTTCCGTGGTTTTCTTAACCAAAAGACTGAAATTTCTTCGCGATATTGTGGTAATCTCATTCTTATTGGTCTTCCTACTTCTGATGTAATAAGTTGAGTTTCGACGGCTTGTTCTGTTCTTTCTGGATCTAGATTTGCAAAACCGGAGCGTACGCAACGGTGCATATCAAAAACTTTAATTGTTTGCATTGGATTCATATTGATAATTATTTATTTATAATGTAGTTATATAACCACTTGTCGGCGATGTATTGTTGGCTGTAAATGATAAAATGCAAGGTCCTTGTATCATTGGATAGTTGTATCTACCATTAAGTGAAAAAGTATCAAATGGTGCTGCTAAATACACAGTGCGTGTCGTTGATGTCCCTGCTTGTGAATCTAACACTGTGGCGCTGTAGCCCGTATTGGCATTAATAGAACCTGTTCCACTATAGGTTATTCGATAGTAATATGTGGTTCCAGGATTGCCTATTCTATGAGTAAATATGTATTCGTTTCCTCGACGTAACAATTGATTCCTAGCTGCATTTGCTTCAAGTGATGTAACTCTACTCGTTAGAGTTGAGATTGATGAATCAATTTGTGTAATTTTAAAATTTAGAGTATCGATTGATGATGTTAATATTACATATTGAGTCGATAATATATTTACTTGCGTTGTTAAAGATGATACTGACGAATTTAATGTAGATACGGAAGTATTCAATGATGCCACTTGAGATTGCAAAGTTGCTACTTTATTATTTACTAAGGCGACATCTGCGGTTATATTAGCCACTTGTGTTAAGGCTGCTTCTGCAGTTTGTGTTGCTAATGTAACATCTTGTTCTATTGTATTAATATCTAACTTAATATTAGATACTTCACTAGTTAATTCTAAAATTTGAGAATTCGAAGTTTGTATCTGTCCTTGAATTTGTCGATAATTCGAATCGACAGTATTCGCTAACGTTCGGATTGACTCATCAAGATAAGTCAATTTGCTACTAATAGTGTTAATGTCAGTAGCAAGTTGAGTTACTTCAAGCTTATCCAGTGTTTGGAATAATGTCGAGTTATTATCAAAGATTAATTCACGGATAGACATAGTTCAAATTCTTCTATTATTAATATTATATAATGTTGAATAATCTACATATATATAACTAATTACACGCGTATTTTTCTGTAACATAATTTTGTAAATGAATATTATATGGCACGGACAATAGAGGTGAAATTGCTATTAATATCGATGGATCTTTGCATTTCTTCAATTTATTAACGAATTCTTCATAATATTGTTGTCCATGTAACACTGCTTCATCAAGTTGTTGGCTTACTAAATTGAACCAAATTGTTGTATCTGTGTCGGGTATTTGTGTATAAACAAATGGTGATTCAATTGATCTTTTATCTAATGGCGCTAAAACAATATTATTGTAATATACGAAGTTTCTTTTTAAAAATACTAAATTTTCAAATTTAACTTCTTCTGTCTCTATTCCGTCCTTATTGCCAGGTGTTATTATATGTCCTATTGATTCTAAATATTGCTTAATTGTATAATAATTTTTCTTTGAGAAAGCTACATCACTACATGAGATTATTCCATCATCGCCATAGAAAAGAGGTGAAACATTTTCGCGATAGGTTGCTAAATTAAATCCATTATGGTATGTACCATATGTCATCGCTAATTGTAATTCATTAACTATACATCCTATCACTGATGTTAAGTATTCTCCACTTTTCAGTCCGCTCCTCGTCTTATAAGCCGTATCATAATCTAATACTAATGTTTCTGCATATTCCTTTTGAATAACTTTTCTTGCTTCATCCCATTCATCTGGAACATTGGTATTTATTACGTTACGTATTACATCAAAGGCTGCATCCATGATCTTCCTATTAATTCTTTTATCGTACTCAGAGTAGTCAAAGTCGATATAATGGTTGTGAATGCGTAACTTTTCTGCAATTTCTTTCCACTTATGACTATGAGGATTTGTGCCAATCGCATGATTGAGTAATAATCCTGCATTAACATAAGCTTCTTTGAAATTTTGAAATAATGCTGCATCCACAACTATTTTATCCACTGCGATACAATGAAAAACCCGTGTCTTTCCTTTTTCTACTGCACTTATTTTAATTACTGAATTTTTAAGTTTGCTGCTACTAATAGATCTTAACAACCTTCCTTCTTTCGCTGCTTGCAATTTACTAACTATTCGTTTCTTTAATGTTTTTCCATATTTGTCATCCTTAAATGTTAAATATCCGTCGTCATTATTTATATAGTCACTTTTTCGTGATTTGTTGGAAAAATCTACCCACGGAACTCCTGCTGATTTATTAAGTTCCATTCCTGTGCAATGGATATTATCTGGATGTCCATTAAGCCCATGTTGAATGATTTCTTCAATATCGTTGGACGTATGTCTTAATGTATCTTTCAATATCAATGCATATTCAGCACTTATTTGTTCGACTATATTGGCTAGTAGTTGTTCATCTATTGGTTTTTGAGGTTCACCGAGTATTCTATTAGGTCTTATCAATAATGATTTTTCTCCTCGCTTATTTTCAAGTGGTTGCAGTTTGATTCTTGTATCATCTGCTCTTAACGGAGCTGGTTGCATTTGCTCTTCAAACTGATCACTAAACGGTGAATATTGCCAGTTATCTAAAGATGTATTTGATACAGGCTTATTATTTCCAATATATACTCCGACAAATTCTAAATCATCATGAGGTAAATTTATAGGATCTCCTTTTACAAATAAGCTGTCAAATGGATCGTAGCTACTCTGATCGACTTTTATAGTTTCGTGCAATTCTATTTCTTCTAAAGTGAGCGCTGAAAAGAATACTTTATATTCATGTGCGCCATTCAAAAATCCAATGAGTTTAGGTTGCATTTTGTTGTTTGTAACAAATGGAACTCCACAATCCCCGCGTCTTGTTTGATTGCGTGCAGCACATTTTACCGTTCCACATGTATAAGAGTGTGTTTGTTGATCATTCGTTATAAAGAAACTTTGATTTGCGAATTTCTCTACTGCTCCTTCATAATTTGTTTGTGTTGTAATATTTCTATACATTATACTGATCTTATCTATTGCTTTTAAATAATCTTTATTTGAAATTAAATGTGGTTTTAAATCTGGAAAAGTTATTCTATTACTTTGCAAATAATTATGTGTTATTACTTTATCTTTCATTAAGTCACCGATTTGATCTTTAGTAAAAATTTTGAAAATTGAAACATCTCGAACTTTATCTACAAATATACATTGAGCTATATTATAACTTGTGGAAATATTTAATTTATTTTTATTATACTTAATCAAATCGCCTTTCTCGAATGAATGAGCTATTGTATATATATCAGTTAAATGTCCTATGCCATAACAACAGCAAACAGATTCTGTATCCCAATTAGTGGTTGATATTTTCATCAGGAAAACTGAGTGTTTATCTGTTATAGATCGCAATAAATTGCTCGAATCAACTGGTGACATTTGTTCAAGTATTTGTGTTGGTGTTTTATCTGTATAGTCTTTCACATTTGCCATACTAAGAATCTCCTTCTCCCATTCTTGCATTTCTTTCCGTGTAATACGAGTTGGCGTACCTTGGATCAATGTTGTCAGGCACGTAAACTCAATTATTACATGAAAATTAATCTTCTCATCCACATAATTATGTGAAACTCGGCAAGTTGCCATATATTCGTACAGATTTTTGGATTGCAAATACTCTTTAAGTCGAGCTATCCATTCTTCACAAGTATCCCAATTACCATGACATTGCACTATGACTTTTAGTGTTACTTGTCTTTCTGGTGACATATGTGCGAACCTAACACGCTGTATCACGTATTTGTTTGTTGTTAATTCAAATGAGTCCGCATATCTAAAACTAGTAGCACCATGTGCATGCAATCGTCCATCTACTTCTATAACACAATTATCACCTTCAGCATGATCTATTGGTTCGATTTGATTTAGTTGATGAGGTGTGTCATGATCTTCAGTATATGTGACCCATATGCGCTGATTATCTTGTTCGTAGTTGTAATTCTTAGGGTTTTCGCATATCTCATCTCGACATCGTTGTTGGAGGAGTGGCAGTGTAGTTTTCTTTTTCTCTCCGATATATTTTGGCTGAGCATTCGTACTTTGTTGCTCTAAATTCTGTTGACTTAGCATTAGACTTATAGCTTTGTACAATAAGAATATCAGACTTGTTAACATAGTTACTAACACAATTTCTTCTATATACTTTCTATTATCACGCAGTGCATCGCGCCAATAATGATTTGTATCTATTCCGAAATATTCCATGATTTGAAAAACGCAAATTAACAATTTGTTAGTAAACTTATCTGATAATTTCTTAAAATACTCAAACGATTTATGCACTGGATATAATGGTGCATTTATTATACTAACTCCTCCATGTACTGTTCTCCACCAAACATTATATTCTCTAGGAGCCCAAAATTGTCGTCCATTTCCCCAAACAACATAAGAATTTAATCTAAGATAAAGTACAGGTGCAAGTATTGTAGTATCTAAAGCTAGTTGTAATGCTTGTAAATAGATGACTCTATCGAAATAATCACGATGTTGTGCGTAGATGCGCCAAAATAGGCTTCCTCGTTCAACTTTTAATGCTTTTAATCTGTTGATATTTTCTCGTGAGCAAGGTACTAACAGAGAATAATTTCCTATTAGTGATCCCCACATCATTGGTGTTCCAAATCTATCAACAAATTTAAGTGCATGTTGTTTTCCCAACAATCGCCAAAATTCAGTAAGATCCTCTGTTCTTATCCTACATGCGCCAAATCGAGATATTACTTGATATAATCGATCATCTCCTGAGTCATTAGCGTCAACTGGTTGATATTCGTTAGTCCATTCGTGTTCTAAGATTGGCTTACCTTGATAATATAAATAATCAATCCATCTTCTTGCTTCATTTGGTTGATATTCCAATATACTATCAAAAGGTGTTAATCGATCTTCTGTATAAATACGCATATCTGCATTAAAGTTAGCAAAGAACACATCCATTTCTGCTTGTGTAGCAACTTTTGTTGAGTGCACTCGTGCTAGTGATGTATTAAATTCCTCAAGAGTCATATCTCCACGCATTAATGGTAACTCATCATCAGGTGCCTGCGTTTCAAATTGGGCAGCAATTTCTTGTTGTGTGACAATCGTATCTCGATAAATTCCATACTGTCTTATTATCTGTTCAGAGATCTTTTTTGCAAAGTCATCCAATGTTATTTTAGGTCCTTCAAAATTCTTGTTGGCAAGTTCAGGCATCGATCCAAATTCAAATTCTAAATGTTTATAATCTTTATCAAATGTTTTTGGAACTGGTGCTATTTTGTGTGCATAAACACAATGCGTAAATCTTGCTTGCAATGCATCTAGATCGTAGATCTTTGAGCTCTTTGTAGGATATTGGTTACATGTTTGGATGACTAGTAATGATTTAAATAAACGACCTTTTTGTTCATTGGCAGACATATTCATTCCAACTACTGCGGAACTCATAAATGAGAAATACATTTCATGATCCTTGTGATCTTTTGTTTGCCATGCGTCATCGTGATACATAATTTCTTGACAATTATAATTACTATCGTAGTCATCACGTTTTGTATACTGCCATGATGTCCAACTTTTGATGCTCTCCCCAAATATTGCTCTTCCTTCTGGATTATTGTATAGATGTTTTTTTATTAGTGGTATCAACGTCGAATTGACTAATTGAGTTTTGCCAATTCGTGTTTCGCCACAGATATTAACTCCAACTGGAACAGGACGAATGCCATTACAGTTCTTAATCTCATTATACGCACTTACATATTTTTTACATTCTTCTAAAATGTTGTTAGCATTATTAGTTATTGTTTGGTTATTTAACTTAGATGATTCAATAAGTCGTAATTCTTTAACTAATTCTTCTACTTTTTCTTTGTAAGCATGTACTCTAAGAGAATTTTTATGATGTAATAGAGTTGATGGTGCTATGATTAGTACTTCTCGTATCCATGCTGTATCGGTTTCAATATTGGATATCTTCTCCGAAAATTTTCTCAATCGTTCATATGTAGCATTTGTTGTTAGATTCAATGTATCTGTAATTTTTGTTGTGTGTTTTAGTAATGTCTCAATATTACGTGTATTTTTTCCAAATTGATCTAAAAATGGAGTAGCATTTACATCAAGTACAGATTTGCCAAATATAGTCGCTAATGCTGCTATTGGTGTTGCGAGTTCTTGAATTTTAGCGCTATCAAGAAATTGATTTTCACGAATATTATGCCTATCAATAAAATTATTAACTGTATCTGATGGTGCAATAGCGTTAACAACTTTATTAGATATTGATGTTACAATTGATCTTTCCAAATTTAACATTGAACCAATTTTTATAGTCTCCTCAATCACTTGACTATATTTAGTAGCATTAAATGCCGATCTTATGCAGAGTCCAATTCCGACTTTATGATCATTCCATCCTTTCACTATCTGATAAAATGATTCTTTTGCTAAATCCTGTCTCCAACCAGTTATTGCAGTTTTAATATTATCACCAATTGGGTATATATATTCTCGTAAGAAAGAATTAAAAACTAAAAATGATGCTATTGTTGTTTCAAATATAACAAATATTACGTTAAAAGTGTTTCCTACGAATATTTTTGATATTAAATGTAGTATGGATATAAATATAAGATATATTATTAACATTGCATTATTACTACGGCGAATACTTTCAAAATTTTTCCAAAGATGTAATTTATAATAAGAGGCAAGGCTCGCAAAAACCAGACCCATTATAGTTGAAATTATTAATTCATTTGTGTCCATAATTAATTGATGGAATAATATTTATTAAAGAGAAATTTAATAATTAATTTACTTATATGTAATATTATATCTATACCAATACTTATCTATTCTACTCGGATCACCAAACAATTTTGCACATTCGAACCATTCGGTTAATGCTTGCCAAACTTGTTCATTGGATTCCTTACTAAATCTAATTACATAATCATTAGTATTATCTAAAAATGGGTTAAAATATGGTTTACTATTGGACTTAAGATTACTCTTCCATTGATACCGTAATTTATATAATAATTTTTTGTACATAGTTCTTACTTCTATTAATGTATGTGCATCGCACGGCGTATGTACAATTTCCTGTCTTGGTGGTGCCGGTGTTAATAAAGCCTTCTTATATGATAATGATTGTGTCACTGGTATTGTATTGACGCTTCGCATTCCTATACTACTAACCTTACTTCTCTCTGCAAATGTTAATTTCATAAGTTGTGGAATTTTTGGCTTATTGGGAATTAATTTGATTTCACCTTTGAAATTTTCAATCTCACGTTTTACTTTCATTGTACTTATTACAGAATTTAATTTTTCAGTTAATGGTTCAATCTTCTCTTCTTTTCTTTTTCTCTTATTTACGACTTGTATAAAACCTTGCAACCCTTCTGCTTCCTCATTTTGCATATTTACTTCTTCATCACATTGATTTTCTCTCTTCTGTGTTATCGCTAACCAACCGCCAATACTCATTGAACCATATTGTACATGATATTTGGTTTCGCCATAGCATGCTGAATTTCTACATGCAATTGATGCCCAGTGTGTCATTTCATCGATAACATATGACACCATGTTTGATTCGCAATGATAACATTTAATATTTTTCAATATTTGGTGCATTAAAGATTTATATACTTGTCGTGGAATTATGATGTTATCATCTTTTTCTTTTTGTTGTTCTGCACCTTCATGAATTGTTACTTGTGGAAAGTTGTTTTTTGATAAATATTTCTTTCCATCTCTCATCATACGATTACTTATTCCTCTTGGTGGTTTTGGAGCAGGAATAATACGTGCTGGCTTGTGGGTAATCGCTGAATCTTCATTATATAATGCACGATTTTCATAAACAACAGGCAATTGTAGTACAATTGGTTGTGGTGCATGTTTGTTTGCAAATTTGATATGATTTTGCAAATTCCTCCTTCCTCGGCGTGATCTTCTTGCCAAATTTTCTCTATGCGTTGTTCTTGCTTGTTCATCTTTCCTAATTAAAGGTTCTTCTAAGTCCTTACGCTGATTAAGGATCTTCTTCTGCCGCTGAATTTTCTTTTCATTATTATCTTTCTCCATTTTGATATTATAGCTTCAGGCGTATGTCGACGGGGCTGGTCACTATAATTTATTATTTTGTTTTTCTATTTTCCTTTTAAAATCGCTCGTTTATAAATCGCTTGTTTATATCGCTTGTTTAAATCGCTTTTGTGAATCGTTTGGTTTGTGTGGCTCTCACACTTTGCAATAATCTAAACTCCTTGGTTGTAATTATTGCATATGGGTTTTGCATCGCTACCGCTGCGTGCCGCGCCACTACCCTCCCTACTCTCACTAACCTCTAGCATAACTTGCTATGTAGTTCTGTAAATTGTATATTAAAGGCGTTCAAAATTGACATGACAACTATATTATCTGCGGCCTGGCACAATAACATGTTATTCAAATAAATTATAAATCCTTTAATATATATCTAACAGAGTATTTTTCGATTTTATGTTTTATATTGTTTTTGATTTTTCTACATCCTCGTGTTTTGTTATGAGGGGAAACTACTCCCTCGCGACTAATTAAAACCACTACATTTTAATTAACCACACAAATGAATTTGATTATAATATACATTAAATTTATCGTGACTGGGAAACAATATAAAACAAGATCGGAAGAGCACACGTCTGAACTCCAGTCACCTGAAGCTATCTCGTATGCCGTCTTCTGCTTGAAAAAAAAAA
>OGVK01000109.1_pt1 | contig 11330 bp, 8 predicted proteins | sample 1575721 | NCBI WGS metagenome assembly OGVK01 (sample SAMN07581521, study PRJEB24739) | freshwater metagenome | place: Singapore | collected 2015-01 | reverse complement strand
GTTTCCCAGTCACGATAAAAACATACAAATCATGGCAAATCTTGATTCAGTCGCGGGTGTTGCGTGCTGGGTTAAAGAAAATTGGATTACATCATGTCACATAGCAAAGTTGCAGCAATGGGAACCTATATTTTTTTACGGTGATTATACTAAATTTAAAAGAACTTCAGATCTCTTTGAAATAAATAGGGTTATACAGAAAGATGTTGGAAAAAATCATACATGTCCAAAACAGATTGATTTGATTGTGGATATTTTAGAACATTATTCAGAAAAATCTGTATTAGATCTATTCGGTGGTTCTGGAAATTGAAGTTTTTGTACACGGTGCATTGTGCATGGCCTACTCTGGACGCTGCTTGCTTTCAGGCTATATGAATAAACGTGACGCTAACCAAGGTGCTTGCACCAATGCCTGCCGTTGGGATTACAAACTGCATCAAGCGCAAGAAAATGAAACGGGTGATGTCATTCCCGTTCATCAAGTACAAGAAACCCAGTGCTGTAATAGTGATGTAGATGAACAACATGCTATTGCGCAAAACCAATGCGCTGAACCAGTCCTGCTACAACGCAATGAAGAAGACATGTTTGCTGCCGAAGAAGATGAACATGGCACCTATTTCATGAACTCTAAAGACTTGCGTGCAGTCCAGCATGTTGAGCGTTTGACCCAAATGGGGATTCACTCACTCAAAATTGAAGGTCGTACAAAATCTTATTTCTACTGTGCCCGTACTGCACAAATTTACCGTAAAGCCATTGATGATGCACTAGCAGGTAAACCCTTCGATCCTTCCCTGATGTTACAGCTAGAAGGCTTGGCAAACCGCGGTTATACCGAAGGTTTTTTACGTCGCCATGTGCATAGCGAATACCAAAATTATGAAACAGGTTCTTCACGTTTTGACCATCAGCAGTTCTGTGGTGAAGTGTTAGAACGTCAGGGTGACTACATTAAAATTGATGTGAAAAACCGCTTTGTCGTAGGTGATACGCTCGAGTTAATGACCCCGCAAGGCAATATTCAATTTGTTCTAAGCGAAATTTTGGATAAAAATGGCAATTCCATTCCTGATGCCAAAGGCTCAGGGCATATTGTCGATATTCCTGTGCCTGCCGATGTCGATATGCAATATGCCCTGCTGATTCGTAATCTGCCTAATTCAGAAATCGATATTTCAGCGTCTTCACTGGCTTATGTGGCTGGTTAAGTCATGGCTTTAAGAATCACGGATGCCTGCATCAATTGCGACATGTGCTTACCAGAATGTCCGAATGATGCCATTTATGAAGGTCAGAAAATCTACGAAATCGATGTAGCACGCTGTACAGAATGTGTGGGTTTTTACGAACATCAAACTTGTATGGCGGTCTGCCCAATCGATTGTATTGAAGTTCATCCTGAACACATTGAAAGTAAAGCAGCATTAGAGGAGAAATTTAAAGCGCTGAATATTATTTAAAAATAAAACTGTTTTAACCAAATCTTGGGGGAAAACAATAAACAATAAAAAAAGGAACATCGGTGTTAGCGTCCTCAGTTCCTATAAAAAGTAAAAAGTTTAATAGCAAGCCAACATAACACAGTGTATGTTGGCTCTTTTTTATTACTGACCTGAACGGATCATGTAATCAAAAGCAGAAAGTGACGCTTTTGCACCTTCACCTGTGGCAATAATAATTTGCTTGTATGGAACAGTGGTACAGTCACCCGCAGCAAATACACCTTTCACATTGGTTTCATTGCGTTCATTAATCACAATTTCACCGCGTGGCGTCAGTTCAACGGCACTTTCTTTCAAGAAATCCGTATTTGGCAACAAACCAATTTGTACGAAAATCCCAGCCAATTCAACCGTGTGCTCTACATCAGTTGCACGGTCTTTGTATTTCAAGCCTGTCACTTGAGCACCGTCACCCACCACTTCAGTAGATAACGCATTCATGATCACTGTGGCATTTGGCAAGCTGTTCAACTTGTCTTGTAACACTTGGTCGGCACGCAGTTTAGTATCAAACTCAACCAAAGTCACGTGTTCAACAATACCTGCCAAGTCAATTGCCGCTTCTACACCCGAGTTACCACCACCAATCACAGCAACACGTTTACCTTTGAACAATGGACCATCACAGTGTGGGCAGTAGGCAACACCACGGGTACGGTATTCTTTCTCACCTGGTACATTCATTTCTCTCCAACGCGCACCTGTTGAAAGGATGACGGTTTTCGATTCAAGTTTTGCACCATTTTCAAGCTCAACGGCCACCAAGCCATTCGCAGTTTGATCTGCACCAGTGATTTTATTCACACGTTGCAAATTCATGATGTCTACGCCATATTCACGAACATGCGCTTCCATATCTTGAGCAAACTTAGGACCGACAGTTTTTTGCACCGTGGTAAAGTTTTCAATGTCCATGGTGTCCATGACCTGACCACCAAAGCGCTCCGCCACAATACCCGTTTTAATGCCTTTACGCGCCGCGTAAATTGCCGCAGTACCGCCAGCAGGTCCACCACCAATCACCAACACATCAAACGCATCTTTGGCATTTAATTTCGCTGCTTCTTTCTCAGCAGAGTTGGTATCCAGTTTGGCAATAATTTCTTCCAAAGTCATACGACCTTGACCAATGTGTAGCTCATCTTGGAATACCATCGGTACTGCCATGATTTTGCGTTGTTCCACTTCTTCCTGGAAGAATGCACCATCAATCATGGTTGCCGTCGAACCTGGGTTATAAATGGCAATCAGGTTCAAAGCTTGAACGACGTCAGGACAGTTATGACAGCTTAAAGAAACAAACACATCAAAGTTTGATTTGATGTTTAGGCTTTTAATTTGGTTAAGCACTTCTTCAGAAACTTTAGGTGCATAGCCAGATACTTGTAACAATGCAAGAATCAGTGAGGTAAACTCATGCCCCATTGGCAAACCCGCGAAGTGTACACGTGGTTGCTCTCCTGCTTTAGCAATCGCAAAGCTTGGACGACGACTATGTTCACCATCGAAGCGTGCTGTCACTTGGTCTGATAACACCGCAATTTCAGTGACCAACTCTTTAATTTTTTCAGATTTCTCTGAAGCATCTAAAGACGCAATAATCTCGATTGGGCTTTCAAGACGTTCTAAAAGTGTTTTTAATTGAGCAGAAGTATTTTGATCTAACATTGCTAACGACTCCAGTGGAGAGATAATTTAGTTGATGAATGCATCATAGTAAAAAACATGAAATTGGTAAAACAGTTTGTATTTATAAATACAATCGAAATATTAGATTAAAAGAAAAAATAGTGCTTAACTTGAATCACTTAACCCACCTTTTTTAAATTATGCTCAATTCTACGCGTACGTGCTAGAAAGTAGCGCGATAATCCATAAAGTATTAAGCTGAGAATTACATTCAGAATAAACACTGAAATAATAACACCTTGCAGTATACCCGCCCACTTTTGCACTTGCATGAACTGTGGTGAAACGGATTGTGCTGTCGGGGTAATCGCTTTGCCATAGAGTTGTTGCTGCATCGCCCAGAGCTGTGAGGGACTAAAGCCGTATTGAATAAAATCAGGATTATTTTCTTCAGCATCGACCAGTGTTAATACATACGGTATTGCGGCATTTTCATCGGCAGGCGAATGTAATAATGCAATTTGCGCCAGTATATAAGCTTTTACAGGTGCTGCCAGTTGGGTTTGCTCTAACTGTTGCACCAATTCACTTTCATGCAAGCGGTTTTCATATTGAATCGCCTCAGCATAGGGATGCTCCGCATCATCTTTCCAATCATATTGCACATAGGTCAGTGCTGACCAAATACAGATAAATGCAATTAACCAGCCGACGAACTTCAGTACAAAAGATTGAAAGCGGATGTAGAAGAAGCGGATTTTCTTGAGAAAATGAATCACAAAGAACGCGCCAATAAAGGCACTGGTCATTTTTAACAACAACCAGCCAAACCAAGACAGCAAATTAAAAAAATAGTCGGGTGCTTGCCCAAACTGTGCCAAGGCACTGTCTGCACTCACGGGGATATGCAATTGTTTCACTTCGGGACTTAGTCCAAACCAACTGTACAGCATATCCTGCTGGAAAAAGTAACTCAGCAAAGCCGCCAGTGCCAAACTGGAAGTGAATATACACCACCACATCAGATGGGTTTGCCGGCGTTTTAGCGCCTGCACGCCTTGCTGAATCTGGCTGGCATTGATTGCATATTCATCTTCTAAATGGGACAAGTGACCTCCTGCAAAAGACTATAAGAAAGATTTAGCGTTGATTTGACTCTAATACCAACTGACTTAAATTGCTTTGTAAGTTACGTAAACGCTGTGTCGCCTCTTCACGCTTCTGCATGCCTTCCTTTTGAACTTGTAGCACATCATTCACCGTTTGAATCAAGGTATTTTGCACATGCTCAAGGGTTTCAATATCAATTACAGAACGCTGATTGGCACGCGCAGTATCGACCGAATTTTGATGCAACAAGTCCGCATTACGGCGCAATAAATCATTGGTGGCATCATCAATGGTATTTGCCAGTTGTACACTATTCTTTTGTTCTTGCAGGGAAATGGCAAGACTGATTTGGTTTTTCCACGCGGGCAACGTAATGTTTTTGATGGCATAAAACTTATCTACCAACATTAAATTATTCGACTGAATAATCCGAATCATGGGTAAGGTCTGCATGGCAGATTGTTGCAATACCTGTAAATCGCTGACCCGTTTCTCCAGATTATTAGAGAGATGATTCAGATCATAGATTTTCTGGGTCGTGGTCTGATCCTGCTCCTGTGTGGTTAAGCTGGCAATTTGCTGCTGAACTTCATGCTGCTTGATCTTTCCCGCGGCCACATAAATGCCCAATTGCTTATATTCATCCTGCACCGAATCAAACATCTGTTCTAGTATCTTGACCCTGTCTTTCAGCCCCGACTGTGAAGCCTCAATTTCTTTGACCAAAGCATCAATCTGTTCTTTGGTGGTATTAAAATGCTGATCAAAACTCTGCTTCGCCCCTTTAAACTTACTTAAGATACTGCCCAAAAAACCTGAACTTTTAGACTGATTCAGAATGCTGCTGCCATTTAACTGCTGTGCCACCTGCACCACTTGGTTCAGCTTTTGCCCTGTGGTATCTAAATCTTTGTTTTGCACCAGATCTAAGAGTTCATCAGTATACGTCGAGGTCTGGGTGGCAATATGCTCGCCGTACTCAGCAACACTCTGATGGTTCATATCTTGCAATTCTTTGGTTGCGGTCAGCACCTCAGCCAAGTCGGAGCTCTGCAAACCCAGTTCTTTTAAATTGAGTTGCTGAAACTGCTGCTCTGCCATTTCTTCCGTCATGATTACAGCGACATTGTTCTGTTCTGAATTGGTCATAATTCACCTAATTTTGAGTTGAGTTCCCAGTGGGCTTCTCTAATGATTTTCTTAAAGTTTTAATCAGTTTTTCGCGGCTATTATCGAGCTTTAATAGCTCAGAAGTCGAGTCTGTCTGTTGACTTTGTTTAACATGATATTGCCAAGCAGGAATCAACACCTGTTGCGCTTCAGTAAAACGATCCAGCAAGCCCAAGGAGAGTTGCTGTGAAAGCTGCATTTGCTGCAAGGCAATATCATTACTGGCCTGTACGGTTTGCAGGCTATGAATCTTTTGGGATAAACGTTCGGAAAATTGATCTAAGGGATGCTGCGCGCGTAGCATCTTGGGATACTCGTGCATAAACTCCTGCGCGGCAACCACATAATTTGCCATTCTTAAACGCAAACCCAGTAATTGCTGTACCCGAGATTGTGACTTTTGTATTTCCAAGCGCAGTTTTTGACTTAAATGTTGACTACGATCGAGCAACACATCCAAATTTTTATAGTAGTCGATTTGCCCTGAGCTATGTTCAATGTCGATGCCAAGCCACTTTTGCAAAGCATTAAATTTACGTTTCTTTAGATATTTATTGGATTGGCTCAAGGCTTGAATCAGTGCCTCTATACTTTGTCTGAATTGCTGCGTCAGCAGCGGATCTACCCCCTGCAACAACACTGCCTGTGCTTGAACAAGCTGTTCCGCATAATGATGTAGCAATGCCGCATTATTAAAAATGGGCACCAATTCATTCCGTTGAATCGCCAAAACGTCCTGTCGATTGACCTCTATTTCAGATAAAGGAATCAGTTCAGTAACTTGCATTGCAATTTAGATCATGACCAGTACTCCTCTGTTTTAACATAGCCATTAAAATTATCAACTCTGTATTTTTGATATGAAGGTAAAGCACGAACTGGTCGGGATCTTGAATAAACAATAAATAAAATACAACCAGTTAAAAATGATCCTCCGTGGAATCATGCATCACCAGCACAACCATCAGACAGATGAATTATTTTTATCAAGAACCAGAATAAATGAGGAGCTCCACAATTTTTCTACATAATTTTGGTTTACTCTTATGCGAAATTACATTTGGAAACATAAAGTTATGGATGCGTTACAGCCTTCTTGGAAATTCAGTGCACTGACTTGTGCACTTTTAGGTATCTCTATTACAGGCTGGGCTGCCGAAACCACGCAAGCCGTGACTGAAGAACCTGTACAAACACTCAAAACTTTAAAGCTTCAAGCCGATGCAACTGCCAATAAAAATAACGACATCAGTGCAATTGCCAAAACCATTATCAACCGTGAAGAAATGCTGAAATATGGTGATCAATCGGTCAGCGATGCCTTAAGACGTGCCGCAGGTTTTCAAATGCCATCAGGTTCTGGTCTACGTGGTCCTGGCGGTGCATCAGGCATGCGCTTTCGCGGTGGTGGTGCCCCCATCTTTATGATCAATGGTGAACCCGTGCAAGGCGGTCCACGCGGGGGCATGTCGATTATTGATACACTCACGCCTGACATGATTGAACGGATTGAAGTTACCAAACAGCCGAGCGTGACCCAAGCATCGGTCGCGGCATCTGCTGTGATTAATATTATTCTCAAAGAACTGCTTCAAAGCACGCGCCTAAGTGGCACTGCGCGTGTCGGTTATGGTCTTTATAGCTCTGGCGCTGCGGAAGAAGAACGTAAAAACCTCACCCTACAAATGGATGGACGTGATAGTCCTTGGTTATATAGTGTGTCAGCCAACCAGAGTTGGGACGACACTACCTCCATTACAGAAACCCAAACCGCAAGCCAAACTCGGGTGCAGAAAAATGTCTCCGAGCGTAAAGCATCCATGATTAGTCCACGTGTGGAATATGAAATTGATGATGAAAAGAAAGTTGTGGCGGAACTGTTTTACCGTAACCATGAACGTGATGGCACCCGTTCCGACCAAGTGCAACAGGACAAAAATGATAGCCTGCGCCTGAATACCCGCTTTGAACGTCAAGTCGATAAAAACTCTGACAAAGTCCGTCTGTCTTATGAAAAACAGAATGAAACCGAACTCACTCGCTCTTCACAAACATCACAGTATATTGATCAGCAGATTGAAGAACTCGGTTTGGCGTATGATGCTGTGCGTCAGTTTGATGCAGAACGTCAAATTAAATTTGGGCTAGACACCCGCTCAAATACCCTTGAAAGCAATACCGCTGACACCTTGGATGAGCAACGTTATGCCTTATATAGTGAAGGCAGCTGGCGCTTTACCGATCAGCAGACTGTAACATTAGGGCTACGTCAGGAATGGATTCAGCGTTCAGGCTTAGTCGATTATAATGATCAGCATCTCAGTCCTGTACTGGCACATCTTTATAAGTTTGATGATCAATGGTCACTCCAAACCAATATCAGTCAGGCATTCCGTAGTCCGAAAGCCGATAATTTATTACCGACTGTATCTATCTCAACCGACAGTGATGCGGGCAGCCTGAACAACCCTGACCGTGGTGGGAATCCATTTTTACGTCCTGAAAAAATTCAGGCTTATGAGTCGACATTGGGCTATAACACCGCTGCAGGTGGTGTGAATTTAACCGGCTTCTATCGTCAAATTGATGACTATATTGAATCGGTGATTCGTCTGGAAAATGGTCGCTACGTGCAACGTCCACAAAACCAACCGCATGCAACTACTTATGGCGTAGAGCTTTCTGGACGTTATGCTTTAAAACAAAATGAGCAAGGTAATTCTTGGATGTTGAACAGCCAACTCTCCACCATTCGCGCCAAAGTGGAAGATGATACTCAACAAGAACGCCTTGTCAGTGATGTAGCACCTTTTACCGCCAGTATGGGACTTTCTTATAGTTATCAACCTTGGCGAGTTTCAACCAGTGTCAATCTCAGCTATACTCCAGAATTTACCCGTGCCTTGGAAAATCAACCCTATAACCGTACCAGCAATGAACGTGTGAACCTAGACATCAGCGCGACCAAACGCTTTAAGCAAGGCTGGTCTACCAGCTTAAGTGCCCGCAATCTGCTCAGCACCGACTATAAAGAGCGCTTGAATAATCAATCTGATGGCAGTTTATATCAAGCGCGAATTAGCCAAGCCATTCCAAGCTTATTGCTCAATATAGAAAAGAAATTCTAAGACCAAGCACCATCCAAAAAGACCAAGGCACTTCATGTGAATGCTTCCTGAAGTGCCTTGATTCAGTGTTACACACTTGAAAAATGTATCGCACAATGTATTCAGCCTTAGACGTAAAAAAGCACCACTCACTTGATTCAAATGAGTGGTGCTTTTTTTTCACGGTCATCAATCAGATTGAAAACAGCGATTCAATCTTGGGGTTTAAGCAACGTGCTTTTGTACCAAGATTGATCCAACAGAATAGCCTGCACCGAATGAGCACAATACGCCATATTCGCCATCATTCACTTCATGCGCTGAACGATGTAAGGCAATAATCACACCCGCAGATGAGGTATTGGCAAACTCATCCAGAATGATTGGTACGAGGCTTGGATCTGCTTCAGCCGCTTCCTTACCCACCACCAGTTTCAAAATAAGTTCATTCATATTCTGATTGGCTTGATGTAACCAGAAACGCTTCACCTGCTCAGGTTTAATCTGATTCTTTTCCAACTGATTTGAAATCATTTTTGCCACAAGTGGACAAACTTCTTTAAACACTTTACGACCATCTTGACGGAATTGCTTGTCGTCACGTGAAGTCAGTTCAGAACCGTTTAAGAAGCCAAAATTATTACGGATATTGTTTGAAAATTGTGTGAACAAATCTGTGTCTAGAATTTCAAAACCAGTTTTTGTGTCAGTATTTTCAATAATTGAAGCGGTAGCCACATCACCAAAAATAAAGTGACAGTCACGTGAACGGTAATCGGTATGACCTGAAGTTAACTCAACATTCACCAACAATACGCGACGTGCACCCGACTTGATTGCATCATAAGCTTGTTTTAAACCGAACGTCGCTGCTGAACATGCCACATTCATGTCATAGGCATAACCTTGAATGCCCAAAGCCGTCTGAATTTCAATGGCAACAGCTGGATAAGCACGTTGCAAGTTTGAACATGCCAAAATCACCACATCGATATCTTCAGCAGTGACACCCGCATTTTCCATCGCTTGCTTCGCGGCAGTTACGCCCCACTCCGCTTGGATCGACAATTCGTCATCACTACGTTCTTCTAAACGTGGACGTAAACGGTTTGGATCAAGTACACCCGTTTTTTCAACCACATAGCGGCGCTTTACACCCGATGCTTTTTGAATAAACTCTGCGCTAGAACCACGACGTGCTTCTAACTCACCCGCTTCAATTTGCTCAGCATGGTCTTGGTTATACTGTTCCACATAAGCATTTAGACTTTCAACTAGCTCTTCATTGGTAATGACGTGTTCTGGGTGGAACAAGCCAGTACCTGTAATACGGATGCCCATGTAAAACTCCTTCTCTGAATTCGTTCAATTCTAACTGATACTCAGACGTTCCCACAATTTTTGTAATCGTGTCGCAGAAATAGGCATCTTGGTTTTCATCGGTTGAGAAAACAGCGAAATACGCAATTCTTCGATCATAAAGTACAATTCTTTCAAACGAACGTCATTTTTATATTTAAATAATTTATCCATCCACGGATCAATTTGTCCAATGGCAGCAATATCTCGTTGGAGATTATTGGGCAAGCGGTCCAAACGCAATAGCAAAGCTGCTAAATATCGTGAATACTCAGTCCACACATCAACGGGTTTGCCATAGACAAAATTAGACAATTGCATTAGATCTAACTGGTCTTCAATATCATCCATGCTGCGTCCAAATATATCGCCATCTAACATCAGAAGTTTCTGACGGATCGTTTGCCATTGAATAAAAATATCACTCATCATTTTTAACGCCTGTTGTCCATGCGTTAAAAAGTTCTGTTTAACCTTCTGCAACAACTGCTGAAATTCAGCCTGATTGATTGGCAGTTCATTAATCGCCAATTGTAAGGTGGCGTATACCAGCATCTGTTCCAGTTGTGCCTTATCACCTAAAGGTGAGTATGCCAATGCCATCGGCTTAGAAATCTGCTTTTTCAACTGGCGAACCAAATCACCCAACTGTAGATGAATCAAACGAATAATGCCTTCACGATGCTGCTTAATCGCTTCCTCTTGGTCATTAAAGGTTTGAATCACAACACCCGAATCATCTTTAGCTTCTAGCTTGGCAAATACTTTTACCGGCACCAAGGCTTGATATTGCTTAACCACCACCCCCGTCACTTTATGTGAGGCTTCAAATACAAAGTCATCGGGGAAAGTCTGAAACTGTCCTTTGGCTTGCTTGACTGGGCTATGGGTTTCGGTCCGGCAACGCGCTTTTAATTCGGCTAAGTTACGCCCTTTTTCAATCACGCGCCCTTTTTCATCAATCACTTTGATAAATAGCAGCAGATATTGATCAATTTTCTCAAATGAAAAATCTTTTTCGGTAATCTGCTCACCGCGTAATTGAAATGCCAAGAAGCTAAATAAGTGCTCACGCAAATGTACCGCATCTACACGCTGCATCAGCTTTTTCGCAGTATCTGGAATCGGCACCAAATTACGGCGCTTATCTTTCGGTAAGGCTTTTAATAAGGCTTCAATCAAATCCTGACGCCAGCCTGGAATGCCCCAAGACCAGATGTTTTCATCCACTTGCGGCAAAGCCTGCACTGGAATTTTGACCGTCGCACCATCTTCATCATGACTTGGATCAAAACGATAACTTGCCGCCAAACGCAGTTCGCCATTATGCAAATAGTCCGGGAACTGTTGGGTGGTCGGACGATCATTCTGCCACAGTGCATCATCTTCCACGTATAGGAATCGTGGCTGCTTCGGCTCAACCGTGACTATCGTGACTGGGAAACAG
>OGVK01000108.1_pt1 | contig 11352 bp, 12 predicted proteins | sample 1575721 | NCBI WGS metagenome assembly OGVK01 (sample SAMN07581521, study PRJEB24739) | freshwater metagenome | place: Singapore | collected 2015-01 | reverse complement strand
ACTTGCTGGTACGCACCATCACGTCGGTTACGTCCATGACCTCAAGCTGGCCGGCCTCGCCTACAACGCTGAATGCGATCGGCTCCATGGCGAATACGGCAAGCGCAAGATTGAGCACAACCTGAATAAGCTCCGAGAAATGGGGCTGTTATAAACGAATAAATGTCGCTTCGGCGGCCTTTTTTATTGCCTGAAATCCACCAATGAGGCCCATATGAGCGGCGTTTATTTCGAATCGAAGAGACTTGGCGATATCTCATGCACGCACGTTAAGATCGGCGGCGTCGAAGCGATGATGAAGCAGGTAGGTGATCGTAAAGTCATCAAATCACAAGGGCGAGGCAACGTGCGACAGGTAAAAGCCATCATCAGAGAATTACATAAAGCCATTCAATAAGAGGACGCAACGTGCAGCTATCCAGCATCCACGTTAAATCCTTGGCAATTAACGCCTCCAATATTTCCACGACAACAATCAACGGTCAGGAACACTACGTCATTCGTGGCGCGGTTCCCATCGTCGATGACATTGTCATGAATGGTGGGCTTTATCCTGCTGAGGAGATTAACAACAGCTACCAGACGATGGAGCGCAAGTTAATGCCGATCGGCCACCCGATGGTGAACGGCAAATACGTTAGCGCCAACGACCCGCAGGCGGTCAACGATTACTACGCCGGGGCATGGGCTCAGAACGTCAGCAAGGCCAACGACAAGGTCGTGATGGACGTTTACGTCAATAAGGCAGTGGCAGACACCAAGCCTGACGGTAAGCGCCTTATTCAGCGCCTGGACGACATGATTTCCGGCAATAACGCCGACCCGATTCATGTCTCTACAGGTCTTCTGCTGAACAAAGAGCAAAAGGCCGGGGAGTCGAAGCAGAAGAAGTACTCGTGGGTTGCTCACAACATGCAGTTCGACCACATCGCGATCCTGCTAGATGAGCCTGGCGCCGGTACGCCGGGTGAAGGCGTCGGCATGTTCGTCAATGCTGACGGGCAAGAGGCGGATGTTGAAACGACGAGCCTCATCGATGCAGCCAACAGCATGAAAGACGGCTGGTGGAACAAGGTGAAATTCTTCATCAGCAACGCTTCAGAGATGTCCTTCGACGACATCTACCAGGCGCTGCGCATGTCCATCAAGCAGGACGACAAAAAGTGGCGCTACGTCGTCAGTGTCTGGCCTGACCATTTCGTTTACGAAGAGGATGGCGAAAACGCCAAACCGAAGCTCTTCGACCAGAAGTACCTAATCTCTGACAAGGTCGTAACGCTTGTCGGCGATCCAGTAGAAGTCGTGCGCAAACCAACTGAGTACGAAGTCAAAACCAACGGAGAAACAAACCCGATGAAAGAGAAGATGATCGCCGCGCTCAATGCCGCAGGCGTTAAAACCGAGGGGCTGACCGACGATCAGGTCTGGGATGCCTACAACCAAATAGTAAATAATTCTCATTCTAAATTAAAAATATCCACGCTTTATCCTTATTTCACTTTTATACTAAGTTTATTTTCTTCATTTTGACCTCGTGACCATGCCAAAAACAAGCTCTAAAAAAATTCAACCTCGCAAAATAATATTGATCGCTTTCGGTATATTGATCATAGCAGCACTAGGTTGGATGTTCTTTAAACCTAAAGCTGAAGTTCCACAATATATTAGTGCTGAAGTTTCGCGTGGTGATATTGAAGATTCCGTTTTAGCCACTGGTGTATTGGAAGCCACCAAAATGGTGAGTGTCGGTGCACAGGTTTCAGGTCAAGTGAAAAAAATGTGGGATGAAGAGGACCCGAGCGTGGAATACCTGATGACTCAGGGCGCACCGCTGATGGTCCCGGCAGACCCGAATGCGTCGTTCCTGCTGACCGTCGTTCCGTAACCACCTGCAGGCCCGTCAATAATGGCGGGCCAACTTAAAGGACAGAGATTATGCCACAACGTAAAGTAGTCCAGACGGTCATCGTTTTCCGCGACGGCCAGCGTATCCGCCCGGCGATCGGTGAAATCTTCAACTTCACCCAGAAAGAGCTGGACTCCATTAACAGCATGAACCCGGGCGCCCTCGATCGTCCGATCATCGAAGTCGATGCGGAAGACCAGGCGGAGAAAGAAAAAGCGCCTGCGCAGGAAGAAAAGTCTGACGCGAAGGCCACCCCCAAAAAAGGCGGTAAGGCCGGCGCAGCGGACGAAGAGGTCTGATATGGCCTCTAACTTCGCGGCAATCAAAGCGAAGGCACGCAGGGACGTTCACGCGTCCCTGTCTGTATCTGCGCGGTATGAAAGCTATTCGCAGGAAGTCATCGTCGACGGTCTTAGTGTGCGCTGGCACAACAAGCAGCAGCTGGTAGGCGATCTGGATAGCGGCGGTTACGCCCAGATTATCGATGGCATCGAGCGAATCGTTTTTATGCAGGACGAGCTGCAGGCGAAAGGCGTCACGCTGGAAGGCGGTGACGTGATTATCATCATGGCGGAAGGATACGGCAACGTTGGCCTGGTGCTGCAGACGCAGGAACCGATTGTCGGTCCGGTCGAAGTGGTCTGGCAGGTGTCGAGGAAGAACTGATGGCCGTTAACGTTATTTCCGTGGGCGACCTGGAGCTGCGTGACTACCTCAAGCGGCTTCCGGAAATAACCGAACTGGCGATGCAGATGGCCATCAACACCGTCGCATCGCGCACCGGCATGTCGTTGGTCAAGAAAAACATGCTGAACGAGGTTGCCTTCCCATCCGGGTATCTCAACCCCGACCGCCTGAAAGTCACCAAGCGCGCCACCCGGTCCAACCTCGAAGCCACCATCACCGGACGTAAACGGGCGACCTCCCTGGCCCGGTTCGTGACGAGTGCCAGCGTCGTGAACAGCCGGCGAAAGGAAGGGGTGTCTGTTCGGGTGAAGCGTGGTAAGACCACGTACCTGAAAAATGCCTTTCTCGTCAGGCTGAAAAAAGGCGCCAGTCTTTCCGAAGACAACTATAACGTCGGCCTTGCCGTAAGACTTTCCGCCGGGGAGACATTATCGAATAAGCGGACGCAGCATAAATCATGGCTGGTTCCGGGCAAGGTAGCGTTGCTGTATGGCCCATCGGTAGATCAGGTGTTCTCGGAGGTGGCCGAGAAGGTCGGGCCGCAAATTGCTGACATGGTGGCGACGGAGTTTTTCCGTAATTTCGAGAGGTTATCATGAGTAAGCGCCTCGATGTGCTGAAAGCATTAACGGATTTCCTGGAAGGCATTTCCCCGGATAACGGGTACCCATATGACTTCCGGGGAAAGGTGTACCGCGGTCGGGACCGATTCGGCGCGGAATACGTGGCAAAGATGCCATTCCTGTCTATTCTGGAAGCGAAAGCAACCGACTACGGGAAATTCGCTAACGAGGAACAGACCGTCCGGATGGATGACTGGGTGCTGCTGGTGCAGGGGTGGTGCGCAGACGACGCGCGCAATCCAACGGACCCGATCTATGACATCGTGGCAGTCGTCGAAAAGCGCCTGTCAATGCTCATCTCGAAGGATGAAAACGGAAACCCGGAATTCCCGGGGGTCTATCGGTTGAAGGGAATGATTGCTACACTGACACTCGCACAGCCGGTTGTTCGTCCGCCCGAGGAAGGACTATCGGACACGGCGTTTTTCTTCCTGCCTATTAGGGTAGGACTAAAAGTAGATATTCGGAATCCCTAACAGGAGATGAAAGATGCAAAGCGATTTCCAGAACGACTATACGATCGGACGTGGGAAAACCTATTTCGATAAGTTCTTGCCGAACTCTAACCGCAAGACCGGCGAAATGTACTTCGGCAACGGCCCGGAATTCACGATCACTACTGATACGGAAAACCTGGACCACTATGCGTCGGATTACGGCCTGCGTGTAAAAGACGCCTCCGTCCTGCTGGAAGCCGGCATGACCGGGACTTTCACCTGCGACAACATCGCGGCAGAGAACCTGGCGCTGTGGTTCCTTGGCGACCTGGTGAATATGACCCTGACCGACCAGACCGGCGTCAAGGAAGTATTCAAGCCGGTACGGCGTGGCAAGTATTACCAGATCGGCACCAGCGACGACACCCCGACGGGCCTGTTCAACGTGGATAACGTTGTGGTGGGCGTGGCAGATGGCGACGCTGAAATCATCCCGGGCGTAGGTGGCATTAGCACCCTACCTGGCGTGACCGTCGTTACCGCCGCTGGCAACTACGAGCTGGACCTGGCGCAAGGCCGTATCTACATCGAGCCGGACTCCACAGCTTTCGCGGGCAACAAGCAGATGATCATCCAGTGCGATATCGCTGCGCAGAACCGCAACATGGTGATCGGCAAGACCAATCAGATTTACGGCGCCCTGCGTTACATCGCGGACAACCCGGTCGGTACCAACAAAAACTACTACTTCCCGAAAGTGGCGCTGCGCCCGGACGGGGATTATGCACTGAAAGGCGACGACTGGAACGTAATGTCGTTCTCGTTCGAAGCGCTGCAGCTGAACAACATCACCCAGCGTCTGTACATTGACGTGCTGCCGTCCGCGGCAACCGTTGACCCGACGACGCTGCGTACCGTGTCTGTGTCACTGGCCAGCACTTCGGCAGCGTCCGGCGGCTCCGGCATCGTGGCGACCGCTACGGTTCGTGACGGCAACGGCACTGTGGTTCAGGGTGAGACTGTAAACTTCACCACGGACACCGGCGCTACCGTTACCCCGGCGAGCGCGTCCACCGCGAGCACGGGTCAGGCCACCACCACGCTGGAACGCTCGACGGCCGGCACGGCGAAAGTTACGGCAACGCTGGCGAACGGCAAGTCCGCAGTATCGCAAACCGCGACCTTCTCGTAAGAGCAGACCGCAGTCACACCGGAAAGCGCCTACGGGCGCTTTTCTTTTATGCTTTTCTGCCGACGTGCTACATTAACGACGTCAACCAACGAAGAGGATAAACCCCATGTCACTGTCAGATTTCACCCCGGATACCGAAGAGATCATCATTAAGCGCGCTAAAAAAGGCGACATTGCATTCGAGGTCCGCGGCCTGTCATTCCAGGACATTTCGAAGATCGTCCGCGTTCACTATGACGACCTGGAAGGACTGTTCGACCTCTATGAAACCCACGGCGGAAGCGACCTCTCCTACGTGGCCATGGGCAAATTCGCCATGGGCCTGATTAACGATGCGCCCGGCCTGGTGGCCCACATTATCGCGCTGGCGGCGGACGACGAAGCCAATCTGGAGAAAGCCCAGCGCCTGCCGCTGACCGCCCAGATTGACGCGCTGAAAGCCGTTGGCCGCCTGACCTTCTCGGACGTTGAAGATATAAAAAAGATGCTACGAAAGGCCATGGACCTGATGAGGGAAACAAAGGCAAGCCGGACACCCGCGTCTACAGCAAAAGGGAAAAAGTAATCCGGTTTCACAACGAGCTGCGGGAAGGCGTGTCCTTCCTGATGTCTCAGGGACATCCAGATGCACGCCGGTACCCGCTGGGGTACCTGTGGTCTGAAATCAAGATTGCCCGGCGCCGCGTGAATATGCACCTGGTGACGGAAAGCACGTTAATGCAGGCGCTACTGGCCTCCGTCATGAACGGGAAGAAAGGTGGCCCGCACTACAAAAAACTGATTAAGGGCTTGAGCGATGGCTAACAGCAAAGACGTCGAACTAAGGATCCGGGCGAGGGATTTCAGCCAGAAACCCCTTAAAGCCGTGGCCTCCGCAATTGAAGCAATGGCGAAGGCGCAGGACGACCAGCGTAAAGCGGCAGAACGGGGCGAAGTCTCGACGCGTCAACTGGAAGCCTCGTACAAAAAACTTGAGCAGGCCGGGCAGCAGCTGTTAAAGCTGAATGCACTCGTGGAACTGTACAAACGCCAGAACGCCACGATGGTCGAAGCGGCGCAAAAGACGGAAGACTTACGGGCCAAGCAAGCGCAGCTGCAGCAAGCGTATGACTCCGCCGCGAAGGTAACGAAAAAGCAGGAAGCCGAACTCGCCCGTGTTAACCGGCAGGTAGAGCGTGCAGAGCGCACCGAGGCGTCGCGGGCGGCGCAGGTGAGCCGCACCACTAAAGAACTGCAGCGATACGGCATTGAGACGAAAAACCTTGGTGCCGCGCAGTCCAGCATCGTTAACAGCGTGGCGAGCGTTAACAAGGTACTGCAGCAGCAGGAAAACATCATCGCTACCGCGCCTGCAGCTGCCGCCCAAAATAAAGTCATACAGGGGCTGCAGCAGCAAGCGCAGCAGGCACTGGCGGCGGCGAAAGGGTATTCAACCCTGGGACGGGTCGTACAGACCACCACGTCGCAGATGGGGCCACTGGCGTCGCAAATCCAGCAAATCGTAAGCCCGTCAGACGCTGCGCGCCGGACGCTGTCTGGCCTGCAGCAGCAGGTGACAACCCTTGCGACGGAGATAGCGAATAGCGGCAAAAAGATTACCGATATTACGGGCAAGATCCGCCAGCTGAATGATGCGAATAAAAGTGTTTCGGCCATGGCGCAGCAGATCGATATGTACCGTCAGCAGGTGGCAGCGATCCGGGCAGCGCGGGCGGAATACCGCACAGCAATGGGGGCGGTACAGGGTTTAGCGCAGCAGATGCGAACCGCCACTACCGACACGGGTGAATTGTCGGTCCGGATGCAGGCGGCACAGCAGAGACTTGCGGCGGCCGCCCGGTCATTGCGGGACACCGGGACCGCTGCGCGTACGACACAATCGGCTTTGCGGGCGGCAGGCATTGATACCCGTAATTTGAATAGCGCAGAGCAAGCGCTGATCTCCACAAGCCGTCAGACTACCAGCTCTATAAACTCCCTAACGCAAGCATTGCGGAATAACGCGGGTGCCACGCGCGACGGGTCAAAAGCCTTCTCTCTTTTCCGCGATGAGGGACGAACCACGTTATCAATGCTGCAGCGTATCCGCGGCGAGGTCCTGGGGCTGGCCACGGCATACGTTGGTGTGCAGGGCGCTCTTAACCAGGCGTCCGGTGCGGTGAATGCGTATAAGATGCGCCAGCAAGCCCTGGTTAAGATCTCCACCGTTGTTGGGGAAAGCCAGGCGGCCCTTAACGACGAATGGCGATATATGCTTGGGCTTTCCGACAAGCTGGGTATTGATATCGGCGTGGTATCGAACTCGTATACCCGGTTCGCGGTAGCGGCGAAAGCCGTCGGCCTGTCGTTGCAGGACTCAAAATTCATATTCGAAAGCGTGGCGAAAGCCGGTCGTGTTTTCCACCTCTCCGCGGATGATATGAACGGTATTTTCCGCGCACTGGAACAGATGCTGTCGAAAGGGCAGGTTTACGCCGAAGAACTGCGCGGCCAGCTGGGCGAACGTTTACCCGGGGCGGTGGCGCTGTTCGCGAAAGGTATGAACATGACCACGACAGAGCTGATAAAGGCGATGGAGAACGGCGAGGTTTCAGGTGAAGCGGTTATCAACTTCGCCCGTGAACAAGCCAAGGCTATTGACGCCCAACTGGACACCGCAACCAAAGGCGTAGACGCGATGGAAGCCCGCGCACGTAACGCCATGACGATGTTCCAGCTGGCGTTAGCGGACTCAGGATATATCGACGCCTATGTCAACCTGCTGCAGAAGGTCACGGACTTCCTTAACAGCTCGGATGGGCAGGAGGCCGCGGTAAAACTGGGGGCCGCATTTAGCACCGTGGCCGATACACTGGTCTACCTGATTGACAACCTGGACACGGTTATCACGGTGCTCGGCGTTCTGGCGGGCCTTAAAATAACGCGGATGGTCCTGGGATTAGTCGGGTCTATCCGTACGATGTTGCCAATGCTGAAAGAAGGCGTGGCGCTTATCCGGGCGGTTTATGCCGGGCTTTTGACATGGGCGTCAGGTCTTGCAACGGTTGAAGGTGCGGTCGGGCTTCTCGGCGTTGCATTGCGCGGCCTTATCCGGCTGATCCCGTTTGTTGGCGCAGCGCTTATCGCGTACGACATCGGGTCGATCATGTACGACCAGTCGTCGACCTTCCGGCAGGGGGTTGATGAGGTCATCCGGGATTACAAAAACCTCGGCAATCAGCTGCTGGCAGTCGGGGAGTCAATCCCGACGATGCTGTACGATATCCTGATCGGCTGGGTGCGCCCGGTCACGACGCAATTCGCTGACGCCACGAAGATGATCATGGGCTGGATTGCGGAAGTATTGCGCCTGATCCCGGGTGTTGGAGAAACGCTGGCGAGCTGGGCGGATGGCCTGGCCGACGACCTGACGAAAGAACACCGCGACTTCCTGGAGTCCACGGGCAAGGTCTGGGACGACGTCGAGAAAAAATGGGCGGACATGAATAACAACATGATCCGTATTAACCAGACGGCGGTAGACGCTATCAAACGGCAGATCGCTACCCTTCCCGAGATGCTAAAAGCGATCCAGAACCCGGACTTCCAGTTCACTGCCGACCCGGAAACCGGAGTCACCCAGCGTGACCGTGACATCAAAGGCATGACGAAAGACCTTGCCAAGATGGAAGAACAGGCTAAGAAGGCCGGCATTGCCGCGCAGAAAGCATTGCAGCGTAAAAACCTGCCCGGCCGGCTTAAAATTATCGATGAGGAATTCGCGCCGCAGTACGCCCGTGCCAAGTCGATCGGCGGTAACGAAGGGGCGGCGATGACCAAGCGTCTCGACGCGATTGTGGCCGCGCGGAAGAAAGCCGAGACGGATTCCTATAACGCCATGGAAAACGGCAGTAAGGCCCGGGAGAATGCTGCGAAGCGCGAGGAAAACGCGCTGGCCGCGCTGACCTCTCAGTATGAAAAGCTGGATGATGCTGTAGGCGTTAAGCAGTCTAAGGTCGACCCGAATGCCTCGTTTGATGACCGACTGCAGGCCAAACTGCAGGCCGTTAATACGCAGTACGACCAGCTGATCGCCAAGGCGAACAAACTCGGTTCTGGCGGGGCGGAACTGGCGGGCAAGTTCGAAGACCTGCGTAAACGGAACCTCGAATACGCTACCACGCAGGCGAAGCTGGAAGAGATCAAGCGCGTGGAGGACCAGCTTAACGCGGTCCAGGAAACGAAGAAAAACCTGCTGGACGAGATTAATGCCAAGCGTCAGGCGGGCATCATCTCCGAAGATGAGGCGGTGAAGCAGACGTCCGAGCTGTATGCGACGATGAACGTGAACCTGCAGCAGTCGGCAAACACGCTGGACCAACTGGCGCAGAAATTCCGCAATGTGTTGTCGCCGGAAGACTATGCGGCGCTCATGGCCAAAATTGCACAGATCCGCGCGGGGCTGAATGACGTCACCGGCACCTTCACCAAGATGGATAGTACGGTGGTGCAGGGCGTTCTGGACGGACTGGCAACGGGCCTGCAGTCCGTGACCGATAGCCTTGTCGAAGTTCTTAGCGGCACGATGTCGCTCGGCGATGCGTTCCGGAGTCTCGGCGCTACCGTCACCAAGTTCTTCGCGGATTTCCTGATGAAGATTGCGCAGGCTATCCTGCAGCAGATGATACTGAACTCCCTGGTGGGGATAGGCGGCGGCATCGGTGCAGCAGCAACGTCTATGGGCGGTGTAGCGGCTAAACACAACGGTGGCATGGTCGGCAGCAAAACGACGGGCGGCCAGCAGCGGAAAAACTCCGTCAGCCCGTCTTTGTTTGTCGGGGCGCCGCGCTTCCATGATGGCGGTCTGCCCGGGCTTAAATCGGATGAGGTGCCGATCATCGCGCAGAAAGGCGAACAGATCCTATCCAAAGACGACCCGAATAACATAATGAACCAGGGAAGCGGCGGCGGTTCAGGGTCATCGAATCCGCAGGATATCCGGGTTATTAACGCGATCGATTCGGCCTCGGTTGTCGCCGCTGGGCTAAATGCTCCGGAAAACAGTAAAGTGATCCTTAACTACATCAAGGCCAATAAGCAGGCCGTTAAACAGGTTCTGGGGTGATGAATGGCGGGATTAACCGACAATGATGCGCTGGTCAGCAGCGATGGGCTGGTAGCGCACAGCCTTACTGATTCGACGACTGACGCATCGGGCATTAATCCGGCGGCGGGAACGTCGTCGGAACAGTTCCGGATGGTCACGGGACTTCTGCGGGCGAGCCGTATCGTTCCCCGCCCGGCGGCGGTACAGCTGGCCAATCGTATCCTGACTGCGGCAATTTCCTATCTCTACCGTGGCCAGTCGTCAGAAACAGGGCCGTTCATTCCGCACTACCTTGTCGGCGTCCGCCATAACTTCACGTTGGGTAATGGCGACGTGGTGCAGCCTGGTGACGCATACCGTATTGCTCCGACGGCGGAGATTGAGCCGAGTACCGATACGGACTCGGAGAACAGTGCTTTCCGCGATGCGTATGAAGCCTTCTCGATCGGCTCCGATGTGATGGGGGAGAATGCCTGGACGAAAGGGCGGGACGCTACCGAGCGCCAGATTAAAGGGTCGATTCGATACTCCGGGTTGTGGTATACGCCGGGCGCGGTACCGGTCATTACGCAGTTCACTCCGAATGATAATGGGTGGCGGCCGCCGGCATACGTTGGTCGGCAGATAGGGGCACAGTGGGCGTCATTCGGGGATGGGGAAGCCACCGACAATACCATGTTCATGATGAACGACGCACAGGACGCCTGGACCGCGCAAACCGGAAAAATCGATGGCCTTTTCATGCCGGTATTCTACTTCGACTCTCCCGGGTCGACCGTGTACGGCCCGGCGAACACGTTTGGTTGGAATGGCCCCTTCAACTCACAGAGCATGTACGAACAGCTGTCGGCGATGCGGGATGCCGTCCGCATCGCTACACAGGCAGGCGAGGCGGGCCGTAAAGCGTATGCAACGGCTATCGCTACCCGTGCGCTTAAATGGTTCGCCAATGACCGTAACTGGATCCCGTCAAACCCGGGCATCGCAAACGCCTGGAGCGCGGCGATCCGGAAAGCTGCCGTTCTGGGGTATCAGGAGGGCGATACTGTTACGCTGCCTGAACTTTGGTTCACCGTCCCGAACCGCCTGAATACCGATGGCTCATTCCCGACGCCTGTCTATGAGCCGGGGCTACTGGCGGTGGCGCTGCAGGCGGCGATCGCGGTGGATAAGCTGCAGCGGCCAAACAATGCCGCCGGTGGCCTGTCTATCGAAGTGGCACGCGTGGTAGAAAAGTGCGTCCAGATGTTCGACTTCACTTACGTTACCAGCGGCGTAATGGCCGGCACATTCAGCCCGGACCCGGCGAACCTTAAATGGCAAGGGCGCTGGCATGCGGAACTGCTGAATGCCATGGTGGACCTGTAAGACTGGTGTGGGTAGTCGAATAACAGGTACACCACCACGCGGGCGAAGGCGAG
>OGVK01000107.1_pt1 | contig 11448 bp, 8 predicted proteins | sample 1575721 | NCBI WGS metagenome assembly OGVK01 (sample SAMN07581521, study PRJEB24739) | freshwater metagenome | place: Singapore | collected 2015-01 | reverse complement strand
GTTTCCCAGTCACGATACCAGTGTGTCTACCAATTCCACCACGTCCGCATCAGCTAAAGTAGCCATTGCTTTCTCCTTATGTTCAATAAGTATTTATTAAAAATTCAATTTATTAAATTTGGGGAGTATTTCTCCCCAAATTAATTAAAGAGAAGTGCCAGTGTTTACCACACGAATTGGGATGTGAATGAATTCCGCATCCTTTTTAGGTTTAATACCAACATTCAGATACATTTCATTACGTTCAAGTCTGTCGGCAGTATTATTTGTAGAATCGCATACTGTTGCGTAATCATACAGCGCACGTTTAGACATGTAATCCGCCAGAATACTATCTGCGTTGCTCTTTAATGCATCGCGCGTAATTTGATCATTTGGTTTGAACAGGAATGGGAATGACCCTTTACGAAGTTTACGCTTCATGTCGCAAATTAAACGAACTGTAGAAACTCTATCTAATGCAGATGCAGCAGAAGCAGACGTTTTCTGCCCCATGATTTTAAATCCACGTCCAGGAATGAACTGAATTGGGTTAATATTTTTGTCGTATTCATACAGAATGTCCATACGACCACGATTGATTTCGACCTCGACAAACTTTGCAGATTCGCCAATTTTGCCAGTGACATACCCAATTTTAGTAACGCCAACCACATCTCCATTACCTTCGCCGGCTGGTGCCATCCATAGGTATGAAATGTTGTCAGAATTTGCAATAGTTCTGATCGCAACGGCCGATGGTGGAACTAATACATCCACTCCATCAATATTGCTAACAATACACCATGGATAGTAATATGCATTGTATTCTGAACGAACTCTCTCGGTAGACATCGCCCAAGTTGCCGCCTGTTCTGGCGATTTATTAACTGGAACGTCATTTACACCAAAAGCTTCGTAATCAATGTTGATGTCGGTCAACAGACGCTGAATTTCATCGGCGACTTCTGGATATCCAGGGCAACTCACTAAATTAAATTCAAAATATGGTGATCGAATGTCTTGATTGGAATTAATCACCGCTTGTAATGCTGTAACAATCTTAACTCTACGTTGAGCATCGGTTTCACCAAGTGGATTTGGAACAGTAACTTCTGATGCTGTAATAGTAAATGAATCACCTGCAACAAAATCAGTAGTTCCAGCAACCACAGTAAAAACAATCTTGTTGTTGTCAAATGGGACTCCAATAGTTCCAGCAACACCAGAAACGCCAGAATTAGTTCCAACTACTTCAAATGCGGTGTCTGAAATCATCGTCACAGTGAACACTTCGCCAGAAGTCAACAGAGCATCGACACTCAAGCCTTCAATAGTTCCAGAACCAACATTTGCTGGGTTTGCAACTGCGGTGTAACCAACTTGGAACGTGAACACATCGCCCGCAACGAAATCTATACCATCAGCAACAACTTTCAGATCGATTAACGAGTTCTTAAAAGTTTTTCCAACCTGCCCACGACCATTACCACCAACAATAAAATTGGCAGTATCAGAAGACAGAACTTCATTTGCAATAAACCCAAATTGTTCCGACCTTACTATGTATTGTGGGACTTCAGAATCACTAACAATAAACTCAATAGTGAAAGTTTGTGGTTTGACTAAGTTGGACTTAACTACCACGTTTGAAAGATACCCCTCTCCCTCACCAAAGAACGTTGCAGTGGTCGGAATAATTGATGGAACCCCTAATGACATGAAAGTTTCACCAGCTTCTGAATCATCCAAATCAATATCAGCACGCAAAACATAAGCACGGCCGCCAACCTCTAGAAAATGATTCAAAGCAAGCAAACCATATTCATTTCTTGAATCGCCATGAAGTTGAGAACCATCAGAAGCTGTTCTGAAAGACGGAACTCCATACAATTCTAAAGATTGTTCAATACCTGTTACAACACGAACGACACCGGATTCGGTAGTTCCAACCGCAGTGTTATTAGTTAAATTGGTTTTTGAACCTTTTGTGGCGATAATATACAGTGGAACAGTTGAAGCTGTTCCAGGAGTGTAGTATGACTGATTATCAACAGTTACTGACACACCAGCAGAAACGCGAGTAGCCATTTTTACCTCTTAATTTAAAAACTATCATTTGTATTTAAGAAATTTCATTTTTCGGAGCTTTTTTGATTTAAAAAGTCCTCTTGTGAAATACTAACCGTCCCCAGAGATTTACTTCCAAATGGGACAATATTCCCGTCAGAATCCACTTCCATGGTCCTAACGGTTCCATCGGCAATGTCGATGGTAATCTTTCTAACTAAATCATCTCTAACACCAATTGGAATACTTAACCAAATTGGCATTTTAAATACCAATGTCCAAATAATCGTTCTACCTTTATCCGCAATAGGATAGTTTTCCTCATTTGAAATTGAAATCAACTCAACAGAAGACAACATAGTCCAATCTAATGGACTGTCGTGCTTCTGAATTTGTAAATCGGGGTTGAATAAAACTAAAACTTGCTCTAAAATTTGATACATTTGGTCAACATTTGAAGTCATGATGCTTAATTCGACTTCCATGTTATAGGGAACTGGCATGGCGCGTTTCAAAGTGGTTAAATCATCAGGAAATACCCCACCAACAGGCATAGTTACCCGTTGGTCGATAAGTGCCGGCGCTTTCCTACGTTCTGGCGCCAACTCTAAATTAACCATGTATGCCGACAATGCTGGTAGAGACATAATTCGATTTTGTGTATTACCAGACATAATCGCAGATACCACCCGGTCCCTAAATCCCATAATACATGGGACTGATACCATCTCTTCATCACATTCGCCCCTCCCAGTTTTTATTTGAATCCCAGAAAAAATAGTCATAAACTGTCTAAGATATGACCGTATTTGGTTATCATAAAAATAGTGATGAATCATTTGTCATCCTTTGGTAATTGTCTAATTCCATTTTTTAATGGAACTGTCCTATTGAACATTTCAGCGTGTGAAGGCTTATGCGAAGAATTTTCCCTACGGCGATCAGTCTCCATATAAATCCATTTACCCTTAGCTAAACTAAACTTATAAAGACGTGGTGAAATGTTTAACTTGGGGTCATAATACAATCTAAAATAATCCCCATCTTTTGCAGAGGACACCTCTGGAAGTTTGTATCCTTCCATGTACGGTAGTCCATCTGGAGGAATACCATCTTCCACGTAATTACTAGCACCATCATACTTATTAACCGATGGTATGTGGGGACTAACCCCAGACGCAAGTTCTGTTATATTGGCGCCCTTTTCTGGGAGTGCATCTTGTGCTTCAGCTTCATTTATTTTATTACTGACTAATGGTTGGGTTTGAATTTGATTTTTAGTCCCAGCAAAAAAATCTGAATCGTCAATAGCATACAGTTGAGTATCAATCGTTCCTAATAAGTCTCGATGCTCCGTAGAAGGCATAAAAGGCGTGGCTTGAAACTTAAAGATAATTGGCCGCCATGAAGTAGTTCGACCATCTGCGGCCCACCCAGTATCAACCACCTCCAAAAATTTACGAACTGGTTTTAAATTGTGGTCAAATTGCATTTCTGAAGGGACTTCAACGATGTCACCAACCACAATAGGCCGTCCGATAGCTTTCACCATCCCCGCAAAAGTTGTAGTGAAGTTAAATGTATCACCCATATCAAAACCAAATTTATTGAAATTTGTGACCGTATCAAATGCGGTATATGCTGCTTTTAGATCCACAGCGGTCTTTGAATAGTCCCGGTCTCTATTCTCCATAAACAAATTGTCTTGAATATCATCAATTCTTGTTAATTCAAAATCATACAATTCTAATTCTGAGACTTCCCACGGCTGATTACTACCAACCCCAATAAAAGACGTTGGAACAATCCGCCAATACCTACTAGGTTTAGCTTTATTAAACCTTATCGTATTAGAATTTGATAAGTTCGGTAAATTGACAACATCAACTCTAACCCATTCCATTTCGATACCAATCGAAAACATGTCGCCGGGGCTAAAAGGTATTGTCGAACTCTCTAAATTGAATGCACACAAATCACAAACGAACCGACTTCCAACTTTCGCAATACCAATAGTCTTAGTTTTTTGTCCTTGGAAAAAAACTTGAAATGTATTCGCATCTGAGGCAATCAACATTAAAATACCGGCCTCCGGCTTAACACCTATTAAAAGATTTGAAATTTTACCATTGCCAGAGCCGCTAAAATGGACTTTAGAGGCATCGGTTTTGAAGTTGCCATCCGAACGCTCAATTCTTATTTGCGAGGCTCTACGGGTGCTTTCAGGCTGTGTAATCCGCATTGCCGAAATAGATTGTAAGTTCGGTTGTGGATTTTCATACGCGGTCATACCATAAGAAGTTTTCTTAAAACCAAAATCGTAACCAATCCAACTAGGCGTAGTCAAAACTGACATACCGCGTTCCCTAGAAATCCATGTTGAAATCGAATCAGAAAACACATTTTCTGAATTGTTCATCGCCATGCCATCTCCAACCACATCGACTAGCTTACCCTGTTCGTGTACGCCTAATAATTTGAAAACGTGTAAAGTGGCACCAGAAATTTCTAAATTTTCAAACGCATAGTTTTCCTGAACAGTATCACAATTCGGATCGGCAATGTATAAATCACCCGCACAAAGTTCTGGTGGGGTGTACGGTTTCAATCCATCATCAGTTTGATGGATTGAACCAGTATTTGGGCAGGTAGTTTCTGACATAATTAACCCATTAAGAAAGAAATGTTTCCAACTTCGGCAGAAGAGTGTTCCCAATCGAGAAGAGCTTGTTTCCATTCCGTAAAATCTGTTCTGGCTTCAGTAAGTAAAGTCTCACCATTCAAAGTAATATTTCCAGATGGTCCCGGTGTGCCGCTGGTGTACTTACTACGGATTAGTCCAAGCATTTCCTTACATTCAGCAATCGCCCATCCCTGAATAAATTGTTTTGCAAATCTATCTAGCATAATCTCTTGCTCAGTTTTTTCCATAAAAACTTCAATTACCACTTTTTCATTCTGGGCTACCCTACGAGTAACATGCATCTCTCGACGAGCTTCACTCCAAGTGTAAATGTATTCTCCAGCGAAGATACGATGCATTTCTTCTTGCAAATTAGACATCAAATGAATTGATAATAAATCCACATATGATGTTGAATAATAAAATGACGCAAATGATTGTAGATAGACATTGGCATCCCAAGTGGAAGAGGTCGCGGTAAATCCTAACGTGTTTAATCTATAAATCTTAACTACATTAACAATCCTATCAGTTCCATCCATAGGACTATTCAAGAAATAAACTTGTTGGTTTTTGAATAGGGAATACAATAAAAATCTACGTTCATACGCATTAGAACATAATTGACGATAAGTATCTAACGCATTATCAATTGATAAATTAAAATGCTCTTCGGTTAATTCAACACATTGTGTCGGCCAACCCAATTGTAACTTCAGAACTTTAATCAAACGTTGTCTGTCATCATATGAACCATCCGTTCCAATAGAAACTTTATCCGATAGTGGAGCGCCTTCCTGATCTGTATTGGCCTGAATCCACTTAGACCCATCCCAAACATTAAGCTGTTTTTGTTTAGAATTATAAAACAATAATCCAAGATATGGCTCAACCATGTCTTCTGGTTCTACCGCAAACGGAGTGGAAAACATTGGTATCATTCCACCATCAACGACTAATAGTGCAGATCCCAGAACCGCATAATTCCATTGCTGACCATTGTAAAATTCTAATCTGCCCGTAACATAAGAATAGAAAAATTCCCCAGCAACTGCATCCGCAGGATACTGTATTCCACTACTAACTTTCACAAATGGAACAAATGAAGACCCAAGGTTTACTTGGCAGTTTGATGGGGAAGCTTCAACAAACTTTTTACCATTAAAAGCTTTTATTTTATTGCCATCAAGCAGGTAACATTGTCCAGAAACTCCAGGATTAACCTCACCAGATAAAATAGTATCCATTCTGGTAGGAATCCAAATCTGCTTATTGTGTTCCCAATACTGAACTAATTCTAAATTTTTATCATAATAAACAAAACCTATTGCCGGGTTTGTTGGTGGAGACGGCAATGAAGGAATATTACCAACATATACACCAGAAGCTTTCTCTAATCTAGATGCTTCCAACGGATATGACTGAATTCCAAATGGATAATATTGTAAAACATTAGAAATACCATGGACCGAAGCATAATACACTTGTGACGGAGACAACCCAGTAACTTCTATGTTAAAACTGTTCTTATTATTTGCGTCAACCCCAGGTGACGGTATATTCAAAGTCTTAGAATAAAAAGCAACAACTTGTGCGCCTTCAATTGTAGATGCGAGTTCATCTCCAAAAATAGTCGAGGCGGTATATTTCATACCATCTTCTGGATGATTATCATTAACAATTGGCGATGTTGAAACTAGAACAATAATACCGTCTACAACCGAAAAAGTATTTGGGTGAGAAATTTGTAGCTGCATGCTAGTTTCCGAAGTCCTAGCCGCAATAATTGAAATTTGGCGCGATTCGACCCAAAGATCATGAGTTGTCACTTGATTTAATCCAGTAGACATCAATACTCCGAAAAATAGTATTTAGAATGTTTTTTACAAATGAAAAAGAGGCCATACGGCCTCTTTTTAAGAACGAATCTTCTTGATAATTTTTTGAAGTTCTGAATACTCAGACCTAACTGTTGTTAAAATTGATTTTGTATCGGATATTGCAAAAACTGCGGATACCAAACTCCCAAGCCATCCGGAAATTAAAGTTATCACCGTTTCAACTGGATTTTGTAACGCATTTTCTGCCCAATAACAAAACAGCCTGACTATTTTTAAGATTATGATTTTGTGTAAATGCTTACGACTTAAATTTACCCCCGCACCCAATGAGATACCAGCTTTACTAAGTTCAAGACGAATCGCAACTGCCAATTTATTCGGCAATTTAACCAAAATTTCATTAACCTTGGCTTCTTCAGATTTTAAAATTTCAGATAGCATCTCGTCATTAAGTCCCATCTTATTACCAGAACCTGCTTTAGATAACTGCACAAAAATGTGTTTTATTTCAGTAACTAATGCACCAAATCCGATAAGACCGGCAGCAAAATCCTCAACTAAAGTATAATCAACTGTATCTAAGTGGCGTAATGCAACCTCAGGGTTAATGTATAAACGAGTAACATTTTTAATTTTCATTTTTATTCACCAATTGTAACTTTAAATTCTCCGGTATCCACTAACTCAATACATCTGTCAATGGTTTCCCTTCTGGTGCAGTTCTTTTTCAAGAAAATTCCCAATAAATCTGCGGAACGTTGTGTTGCCGGGGCCAATACATTCTTATTATCTACAATGTCAACAATTGCCGAATTCAATTCGTAAATGTACTGCTCAATCCAGTCTTTACAGGTATGCAAATTTTCAATTTTACAAATTTCCTCATCCCCAAGTTTATTCTCCAGGAGAACCAGCCAATCCAACACTGAATAATTAACTTTTGTAAGATTGCCCAATACCCTAGATAGTCCGGCCATCTCCTTAATCATTCCACCATGCATATCTTCATGGGCAGAATACACGCCATCAAAATATTCAGTAAAAATCATTTCCGCATTTTCAATTGACGAACCATCATTTACTGCGAAATCGGACCAATCGAAAATTTCACAAACAGTTGGGAAATGAGCGAATAAATACACCATTTTTCTCGAAACGTCTGATCCATTTCTGTGGAAGCTATTAGCAAATAATTTGAAATTTTTGGCATTCTCAGTTTTAACATTAATTATACCACGAGTTATGTAAGTGGTAAAATCTGACAACAATGAATCCATGTTACTATCACCATCATCGTCAATCGTCATGTGCTCAAACATGTTTTCCATGAAAGTATGCATGTAATTGACAAACATCGTGCTCTTAGACCACCATTGTTGGAATTTTTTACTATTTACTAATCCCCTTAAAATACCATTATAAAATCCCGTTGAATAATCATAATCCATTTCTGAGTCTTTAAAACCATCCAAATGAATTAGTTCATAAAAGAACCTACTGACCTCTTCTTCATCATCAAAATTGGTATCATCTTCTAAAGTATCCAGCGCATTTTGGAACCTACCCGTTAATTGATTTACTGTGAATTCAAAATCATGCTGATTTAATGCTTCGATGTATCGAACAATTTTATTGATGAACTGTTCTTTACTATCCTCATCAAGAATTTCATGGTATTCACTCAGCAAGTCTTTAAACATCTCACCATCAACTTTTACATCCCCAATTGTTTTAAGTGCTTCATCATCAACATATGTATCTTTATGTTGTACATAGAAACCACTCTCAATCTTAAACATGGAGCCAACTATTTCATTCGCTTTTTGTAAAAAACCAGCAGGAGGGTTTCCATAAACTCTATTTTCTGAAATCAATGTAGTCTTTATCCCACCCATCTTAGTATGAGGTTTAAATGTAACTCTTGCAACTGCATCATGATCAATATCACCACCCGATGGAACAAGATATGCGATATGAACATGTTGATGAATGTCATGCCCAATATGCGCTGCTGCATTATCTGGTTCATACCCATACTTATCGCCATGATCGTCATCCCCCTGCTCAATCTCATCAGCTTTGTCTTTTAAATTCGCACACGATGTCCAGCCTCGTCCAGTAGAAGCACCATAAATGTCAATAGGATGACCAGTCACAATAATGTCAAAGTTTTCGCCTTTACCCGATCTAAATGGATCAACTGTAAATCTATGAATTAAATCAGGCGATGCACCGTTCATCCTTAATAACTTACCAATAGAAAAAGTAACAGGTTTAATTTTTTCAACACCATCAGCATTTTTAAACTTCTTACCAATTACAATTAATCCTTTTTTATAATCTTCCTGAACATGCGTTTTTGCCAAAATTACATGTGCCTCCTGCTTGGCTCTAATGGTGTCTAAAATTGGACCCGCATGATTTATAGTAAAATCGTCAGTATTGATTAACTCTCTAACTTCTTTTTGCGTAGTAACCGCCCCAGGAACTTTATCCACTAATTCAGCAATTTCTTTGAATACCCTAATTGAATAATCCGTTGGTTTAGCAACCACCCCAGTCAATGCATTTTTAAACCTTACTTGATATTCGCGCTTTTCTCCACCTTTAGCAAACATCGCTTGTGCTTCTGGGTGCTGATCCAAAAATAAATCTCTCATTCGTTTCCACTTATCAGAAAGCACCAAATCCTTATGTAATTCAGGATTTCTTGTGTCCTGAATTGCATCAGGCCCATCATGAGAAATTCTAACAGCGTCTTGTTCTTGATGTGGCGCCAGCGCCTCTAAAATTTGTAATAAATTCATTTTTGATAGATGTTTTACCTATTTAGAAAAACAAAAACCCGCCTAAAAGGCGGGTTTTTACTTTGTTGTTACCACTCAGACAATATCATATGACTTGACTTTGTTGGAATTTTCAACCCTAACCAAATCAATAGTCAAAATACCATCATTTAAAGATGCGGATTTAGTAACCACGTTGCCATCAACCACTTCTGAAATTCCAACTTTCATGTCAGCAGGCAACTTCCACTTCAACTCAAAGCTGCGAGACGCTAGACCCTTGAACAAATAGGTAATGTCTGAAGTCTCATTCTTGCTTCCACTAACAATTAGAACAGAATCAATTTCCTTAATCGACAAATCAGATTTTTTAAATCCCGAAACTGAAATTTGAATCTGAATATGGTCATCAGAAATCTGAACTACATTGTGTGGCGGGTAATTGTAGCCGGACACCTTAATAAATTCAGATCCCATCATACTCGATGCCAGCAAATCCAGCATGTCGAAAGGGCTAGTATTATTAATTCTACGGTTCATATTTTTCTCCTTAAAATAAGCTAGAAATAAAATAGGGCACATAAAATGTCACCCCGGATGATCACAGATTATCTGCGAATTTTTAATTACTTTTTGTTGTGGTGCTGATGGCGGGATTCAAACTCGCGGCCTCTCCCGTACCAAGGGAGTGCTCTATCAACTGAGCTACATCAGCATTAAAATTATTTTTGGTGCGACAGGAGAGATTCGAACTCTCAATCCTCAAGGGCAATAGCTTCTAAGACTATCGTGTATTCCATTCCACCACTATCGCAAATTATGGCACCCCGGGAAGGTCTCGAACCTTCACAATCAAGTGCATTTTATTTTTTTACTCTTTTCAACATCCCACGAACCCAACCATTTTGTAAAAACTCATCTAGTTGCTCTTTATTAATTTTTTTACAAATTTGTCCATTATTTATTGCGCATGTTCCCAAATTCGCTTTTGCGACATTTAGCTTATGTTGCTCACTACAAGTTCTGCCCGTTAACACTTTTGACATTTTGTTTTTGAACTCGCTTGTGGAACATATTGATTTTAGCGTATTGGAAATTTTTTGTTTGGTCGCTTCGGACATCGGGGTTCTCGTAAATTGGATGTTTCTAATTTTTTCCTTAGTCTCTTCAGAATGCCGCATCCCGGAAAACGCGCCAACCAAGCCGGGATTTCCCCCAGAACCACCAATTTTTAAATTGTAATTATCATCACGTTTTATAAATTCTTCATTTACTAATTCTGCCTCTTTATTAAACATTTGTTGTTTGCAATCATATACAAACAAAATTTCTTTATTAAAGTTTTCTTTACCAAATTTCTTAATAGCACGTTTCAAAAATTTACCAGAACCCATGTATCCATCATTAACATCATTAGTAGCATGGGCGCCGATGTAAATTTTACCATCAATTAAATTTGTTATTTTGTAAACAATATAAAATTTCATTTTACAGCTACCGAAGTATTTTAAAAACACTTTTTAATTGCGCGGCCATCAATGCTTCAGAAACTAAAAATTTTGAACACAACAATTCAAGCTTAACTAAACCATTACCTACGCAATATTTTAAAACTTTTGGTGGCACTAATAAATCTATTGCAAATTTATTCGCCATGGACTGTTCATCAAAACCTAGACTAGAAAAATTATTTACATTTTCCGCATGGCTACTGTGTCCGAGAACAATATGCCCAATACTATGGGCTATACAAAAACGAATGCGCTCTTTTGAGTTTATTTTATTGACAATAATTATTTTGTTTTCAACATCAACACTAGATGTTTCAACTAAATCTGAATGTATTGTAGTGATCCCTGCCAATGTTCCTAAATGCTCAACTTGTATTGGGACTTCGCCAGTCCAAAACTTATTAAGAAAATCATCTGCATTATTACAGTTCATCATACAAAATACCACCATATTGACATCCTCACCGCCCTGAAGGACGGTGATTCCTGAACTCACGTTCAGGACTTTCTGTTTCACAGCCGAATGCGAAATTTTTACATTTCGTCTTATATTAGCTCCGCAGACTAATCCCCGCTTG
>OGVK01000105.1_pt1 | contig 11543 bp, 8 predicted proteins | sample 1575721 | NCBI WGS metagenome assembly OGVK01 (sample SAMN07581521, study PRJEB24739) | freshwater metagenome | place: Singapore | collected 2015-01 | reverse complement strand
GTTTCCCAGTCACGATATTTATCCGCTGGTAAAACTTCAAGCAAATCAACGCGACCAATCAAATCTTTAAGCGATGCAACACCTAGAGCAGCTAACCATTCACGTGTTTCTTCTGCAATAAACTTGAAGAAGTTAATCAACATTTCTGGTTCGCCAATATAGTGTTCTTGACGTAAATGATCTTGCTGAGTTGCAACACCAGTTGCACAGTTATTCAAGTGGCAAATACGAAGATATTTACAACCTAATGCGATCATTGGTGTAGAACCGAAACCAAAGCTTTCAGCACCTAAAATTGCTGCTTTGATTACATCCAGACCTGTTTTTAAACCACCATCTGTTTGCACACGCACTTTGCCACGTAAATCATTGATTCTTAAGGCTTGGTGAGCTTCGGACAAACCTAGCTCCCACGGAGAACCTGCGTAGTGAATCGATGATAAGGGCGATGCAGCTGTACCACCATCATAACCAGAGATGGTAATTAAGTCGGCATAAGCTTTTGCCACACCCGCAGCAATCGTACCAACACCTGGTTCAGACACTAATTTAACTGACACTAAAGCACTGGGGTTAACTTGTTTTAAGTCGAAAATTAACTGTGATAAATCTTCAATCGAATAAATATCATGGTGCGGCGGTGGAGAAATCAGTGTTACCCCAGGGACTGAGTAACGTAAACGTGCAATTAAGCCATTCACTTTACCACCTGGTAACTGACCACCCTCACCTGGTTTTGCACCTTGTGCCACTTTAATCTGCAAAACTTCAGCAGAAGTTAAGTACGCTGGTGTTACACCAAAACGACCTGATGCAATCTGTTTGATTTTCGAGTTACGAATCGTGCCGTAACGTGCAGGATCTTCACCGCCCTCACCAGAGTTCGAACGACCACCAATGGTGTTCATGGCAATCGCAATCGCTTCATGCGCTTCAGGAGACAATGCACCTAAAGACATCCCCGCAGAGTCAAAGCGTGGCAAGATGGCTTCCACAGACTCAACTTGCTCCAAAGCAATTGAGTTATCTGTTTTTAACTTAAACAAGTCACGGATGGTTGCGATTGGACGCTCATTCACCAGTTCCGCATATTCCTTAAAGTCTGCGTAGTTACCTGAACGTACTGCTTTATGTAAAGCGTTGATTACATCTGGGTTAAATGCATGGTATTCCTTATCGAATACAAACTTCAGCAAACCACCTTGATCGATTGGCTTACGTGATTTCCACGCAGTATCTGCCAATTTTTTCTGATCATTTTCAAGGTCAACAAAGGTTGCACCTTTAATACGGCTAGGTACGCCAGTAAAGCATTTGCCCACCACTTCTTCAGATAGACCCACGGCTTCAAATAGCTGACCGCCACGGTAAGAAGCAACCGTTGAAATCCCCATCTTAGACAGAACTTTCAACAAACCTTTATCAATACCTTTACGGAAATTTGCTTGTGCATGGATTGGATCACCCAATAACTCGCCTTTGGCAATCAAGTCATTGATTACGTCATAAGCCAAGTATGGGTAAATTGCTGTTGCACCAAAACCTAAAATCACTGCAAATTGATGTGGGTCACGAGCAAAACCAGTTTCCACAATAATGTTGGCATCAGTACGTAAACCAACATTAATCAAGTGGTGATGGACTGCACCTGTTGCCATTACGGCATTTGCAGGTAAATAGCCTTCACGAATTTTTTTATCCGAAAGCAATAATAAAGTTTTACCATCACGAATCGCCTGTGCAGATTCTTCACAGATACGCGTGATTGCTGCCGCCAAACCTTCACTCTCAGCGTAGTTCAAATCGATATCTGCAATTTCATAACCCTTACGACCTAAAGTACGGATTTGATGCATTTTCGAGTTTGACAGTACAGGACTTGAGACAATTAATCGGTCAGCATGTTCTGGACCTTGTTCAAATACATTTTGCTCACGACCAAAGCATGTTTCCAATGACATCACAATCGATTCACGTAATGGATCGATTGGTGGATTTGTTACTTGAGCAAACTGTTGACGGAAGTAGTCTGATACATGACGGACTTGACGCGACAACACGGCCATAGGCGTGTCATCACCCATCGAACCTACCGCTTCCTGACCACTTTCTGCGATTGGGCGTAGTAATTGGTCACGCTCTTCAAAGGTCACCATAAACATTTTTTGCGCTGCTTTCAGGTCATCACCTTTTAAGCCTTGCTCGCACAAATATTCTTCAAGTTCTGGGCTGCCTTGCAGGCGAATTGAATTTTCACGTAACCATTCACGATATGGACGCATTTTCTTCAAATGATTGCTGACATCTTTGGTATCTAGCAATTTACCGGTGAAAGTATCTACTACTAAAATCTGACCAGGACCAACACGGCCTTTAGAAATCACATCTTCCGGTTGATAATCCCACACACCAATTTCAGACGCTAAAGTGATATAACCATTTTTCGTGATCACCCAACGCGCTGGACGTAAACCATTACGGTCTAACATACAGATTGCATGACGACCATCCTGAATTACCAGACCTGCTGGACCATCCCAAGCTTCCATATGCTTCGAGTTAAACTCATAGAATGCACGTAAGTCAGCATCCAATGTTTCAACGTTTTGCCACGCTGGTGGAACCAGCATACGCAGTGCACGGAACAGATCCATACCACCGCCCACAAGGATTTCAAGCATGTTATCCAAGCTTGAAGAGTCAGAACCGGTACGGTTTACGATTGGCTTAAGCTCAGTTAAGCCTGGCAATAATGGGTTTGCAAATTTTGGCGTACGTGCCATTGCCCAGTTACGATTTGCGGTAATGGTATTGATTTCACCATTGTGTGCAAGGTAACGGAATGGCTGAGCCAACGGCCAACGCGGTAAAGTATTGGTTGAGAAGCGTTGATGGAACACCACAATATGTGATGCCAAACGCTCATCAGCAAGGTCTGTATAGAAGTCTGCAATCGCAGCAGGCATCATCAAGCCTTTATAGCTAATAACAGTTGAGCACAGTGTTGTGACATAGAATGACGGATCATTGCTAAGTTGCTGCTCTGCACGACGACGTGCCAAGAATAACTTACGGTTAAATTCAACCTCAGTGACACCCATTGGGCAATTCACAATAATCTGCTCAAAGGCTGGTAAAGATTGCATCGCAATTTCACCAAGCGCTGCATTATTCGTTGGCACTACACGCCAAGCCAACACACGCAGACCTTCTTCTTCGATTTCTTTGCTCAGAATTTGTTTTGAGTGTGCCGCGATTGCTGGGTCCAAATTCAGAAAAATGGTACCGACCGCAAAAATTTCACTCAGGGTAATATCGCTCAGTTTCTTCGCTTCTTCGCGGAAAAACTGTTTTGGCATTGCCAACAATAAACCACATCCATCCCCTGTCTTACCATCGGCGGCAATACCACCACGGTGGGTCATGCAACTTAAACTATGAATGGCAGTCTTGACGAGATCATGGCTTGCATCACCCTGCATATGGGCAATTAAACCGAAACCACAGTTATCTTTAAACTCATCCGGTTGGTATAAACCTTGAGCGGGAGCTACAGTATTAGGCGATGGCATGTGCATAGCGTACCCTTCTTTCTACTTGGCCCTGAAACGGGCGCTGACTATCGAACTTCTTTGCGACTTAGTCTAACTTTCTCACACTAAGATCAATTTAATGCAATGATCTTGCACTCTCATGTCAAAGATAGACTGAATTTGTCTTTTGTACATGACCGAAGTGCAAGAAACTATTGCGACTTTTGCGCACTCTTTTAAAGCAGGCAATCTTGATGTTTTCGCACACTCTTTGAATCTTTTCGCGCCAAAATAGTGACATCAACTCAAATCATGCACCATTTAAGCAAAAAATATGCCAATTTTATGATCGCTGATTAAATTCTTTTAAAGGTAGAAATATCAAGTGTTCGACCTAGATTGGCATCTTTTAAGCATTATTTTAATTGCACCATTTTTGCGCATTTAACCATTGGTATAGCACAATATGCGCCATTTTAGAACGATTAATTAAACGGATCTGCAATTTCTTGGCGCACTGGAGTGCTGCTGTTTGACGTTGGACTGGTTGATTTTGAATTATTCTCGGTATGAGATTGAGATTTTTGCACATCAATCACATTGCCTTGCGCATCTCTGCGCGTAACAGTAGTACTCGTGGTCGCATTCCCTACATCGGCTTGACTTGAATTAGCACTCGCAGGCTTCGACTTATTTGCATTGAGCATAGTTACATCAATTTTAGGTAGAGCCGCAGGACTGAGTTTCACAGCGTATAATTGAGTCGAACCCTGCATTTCCTCCATACCCATATCATTCACTTGAGCTGCGTAGTCTTCCAAAGCTCGCACTTGAGGCTGTACAGATGTAGGCAATTTCAGGTCAAGCTGTGCAAGTGCCTGCTTCGCCTCATTTTCATCTGAGTACAAACCATAAAACAAAACATATTGTTCTTGCTGTTGTTCTCCGCTTAAACGGAGATAAAAATAATTTTGTCGATTCGCCTGCTTATTTAAATAACTTTTAATAATGTCTTCTTCAGTTACTTGAAAAAGCTCAATCGCCGTTTTATTTTTTTGCTCTGCAATAAACTTACTGCCACGAAATTCATTGGCATGATTTCCCGTTGCCACCACTCTAGTGGTCAGTGCAATCGGGCGCACCTCTTCTTGTAATGTGCCTAAATTGGTTGTTGCTGTGACGCGTGCAGGCTGAATCTGTAACTCTGCATCTGATTCAACTGCTTTATTGACCTCTACCAGTTCTTCGCTACTATCCGAACCCGCCCAAAATATCAATGCAATAAAAAGACACACCACTCCGCCCACAAGCCAGATATAGCGCTGTGTATTTTGCCAATGTGTGCGGAGCGTTGTCATATGTAACCTTCTATTATATTTGATTCGCAACAATTGCCTGCTGCATCAATTCTACATCGAACTCTTTGGTGATCACGGCTTGACCAAGCTGTTTTAACAACACCAGTCGCAATTGACCATTCAGTACTTTCTTGTCATGCGCCATATAACCCAAGAAGTCATCTAATGGAATCGCAGGACATACTATCGGCAAACCTGCACGCTGTATGATTTTTTTTGTACGCTCAAGATCAGCTTCAGAAATCCACCCCATACGCTGGGACAAGTCTGCTGCCATCACCATGCCTGTTGCTACAGCCTCGCCATGCAACCACACCCCATAGCCTAAATAGGATTCAATCGCATGACCAAAGGTGTGTCCTAAATTCAATAGCGCACGCTCTCCTTGCTCTTTTTCATCGTTTGCAACAATGCGCGCTTTATGTGCACAAGAACGATAAACTGCTTCAGCCAATAATGCAGGATCACGCGCAACCAGACCGTCCATATTTGCTTCGAGCCAGACCAGAAAATCTTCATCTCCAAGCAAAGCATACTTAATCACTTCTGCTAAACCAGCGGATAATTCACGATCAGGCAAGCTTTTCAGTTGCGACATATCTGCCAGCACCACTTGCGGTTGCTGAAAAGCCCCAATCATGTTTTTTCCGAGTGGATGATTAATGCCAGTTTTGCCACCCACACTGGAATCCACTTGAGATAGCAGTGTCGTCGGTACTTGGATAAAATACACACCACGCTGGAAACAGGCAGATGCAAATCCTGCCATATCCCCAATGACCCCACCACCTAAAGCCAATACCGTACAATCTCGGTTAAATCCCGCTTCAAGCAAAGCATCAAAGATCAGATTCAAATGTTGAATATCTTTATATTTTTCACCATCAGGCAAAATACAAGTAGCGACTTTCTTACCCAAAGCCTCAATTGCTTGCACATAATGATCTAAATATAAAGGTTGAATCGTGGTATTGGTCACAATCATTACTTGTTGCCCCAAAATATAAGGTACAAGTAAAGTTTGAAGATCTAAATCACTGCCAATGAAAATAGGGTAACGGCGTTCACCGAGTTCTACATGTAAAGTTTGCATGAATTCAACTGCTTTTCTATTCAATCAATCGGTTGTGAGGTAATCATGGTTAAGATTTTTTGCGCCAAATCGCGCGCAGCACCCTGATTGGTTTCAATAATATAATGTGCGACATCTCGATAAAGTGGATCACGAATCGCGAGTAAATCTCGGAGTTTTTGCTCGGGATTTTCCACTTGCAACAACGGGCGATTCTTATCGCGATAGGTCCGCTGCAACTGAATTTCGACAGGAGTATAGAGATAAACAACAATACCACGTTGCTTTAAAAAATCACGATTCGGAGCTTGAGTGACTGCTCCACCACCTGTAGCAAGTACCAAATGAGGGCGTGCGGTCAACTCATCAATGACAACAGTTTCACGGGTACGAAACCCCGTTTCACCTTCTTTTTCAAAAATCCACGGAATGGTCGCCCCTGTTTTTCGCTCAATTTCATGATCACTATCTAGAAATTCTCGGCCTAACAATTCCGCCAAATGCCGTCCAACTGTTGTTTTTCCCGCCCCCATCGGCCCTACCAAATAGATATTTGGTAGGGAATTAAACTCTTTGCTTGGCAAGGAGTCACCTATTAATTTTGTTTAAATTGAAAATATATTAATGATTTCTTGAAACACTGTCATTAACAATTCGCGGTGTCACAAAAATCAATAACTCCTGCTTGTCATCTGACTTACTATCTTTCCTAAATAATCTCCCGATATAAGGAATATCCCCTAGGAAAGGTACTTTGGTTTGCGTATTCGTAGTTGTTTGCTCAAACACCCCACCTAAAATCACCGTTTCACCATTATTCACCAAAACATTGGTGGTAATAGTATTTTTATTCAAGATCAACTCACCATTTGGCGCCTCACCCGCAACTGAGTCCTTCGCAATATCAAGCTGCATTTGTACTTTACCATCTGGGGTGATACTTGGAGTTACCTCAAGACTTAATAAAGCCTCTTTAAATGAAGTACTTGCTGTAGAACCTGAAGCCGAGTTGGTCGTAGTTTGATACGGCACTTCTTGACCTGTAGCGACTTTAGCCTTTTGCTTATCACCAGTCAGTACTTTTGGTGTTGAAATAACTTCGCCATAACCATCCGCCTGTAAAGCTGAAAGTTCTAAATCCAACATAAAATCAGATAAACTAATTAAACTAAAAGCTATACTGCTCGCACCTGAAGTCGTAACACCCAAATCCACATTCAGGTTATCGGGACGTTGAATGGTATAAGTCCCATCATCATCTGGCTCTCGTAAATCCCATAAAGTTTGATCACTACCACCTACCAAGAGATCATTCGCAGTATTCACCCCTTGAGATAAAATCCCCCACTTCACCCCCATTTCCTTAGTAAATGAAGTCGATGCACGGACAATTCTTGCTTCAACCATGACTTGTTTGACTTGCACATCAATCAAATCAATCATTTTGCGTACTTTATCAATATTCTGTGAAGTATCATTGATAATTAAAGTATTTGTACGTAAATCCGCAACAGCACTTCCTCGCGGACTTAACAGACTTTCCAAAGCCAAAGAGTCCGAATTAGCAGTACGATTTGCTACCGCACCTTTACCATCACGAGAATCTTCCATCAACTTTAATACATCCGCAGCTTTCGCATAACTCAGCTGTATATATTCAGGGCTTTGTTGCACAAACCTATCTGTAAAGGCTTTTTCAGCGATATAATTTTCAAATGAAGAAGCCTACACACAAAATCTATCGCACAACCAATTGGCCCGCATATAACCGAGCACTCATGAGTCGCGGAAATATTGCCATTTGGTTTGATCCTGCTACGCAATGGTATGCTCCATCAAAAGGCAAACAAGGGCGAAATCAAACCTACTCCGACGCAGCTATCCAATGCTGCTTAATGATTAAATCCTTATTCCGTCTATCTTTACGTATGGTCACTGGCTGTGTGCAAAGTCTGATTAAACTTTGTGGATTAAATTGGACCGCACCAGATTACAGTACGCTTTGTAGAAGACAAAAGCATATTAATATTGCAATCAGCTACCAAAAAAGTAGCGATGGGCTGCATCTACTCATAGACTCTACAGGCATGAAGTTTCTAGGTGAGGGCGAATGGAAACGCAAGAAACATGGACCTGAATATCGTCGCCAATGGCGTAAACTTCATATTGGTATAGATGCTGAAACCCTTCAAATACGCGCTATTCAACTCACTACAAATAATGTGAGTGATTCACAAGTGCTTGGTGATTTACTCGATCAGATTCCACAAGATGAGCAGATTGACTCTGTTTATACCGATGGAGCTTATGACACCAAGCAATGCCGTCAGGTCATTGCAGATCGGCAAGCGCATGCGGTGATTCCACCTAGAAAAAATGCGAAACCATGGAAAGATACAAAGATCAGCTCGCTAGCACGAAATGAATTACTTCGAACAGTTAAACGTTTAGGCAGGACATTATGGAAAAAATGGTCCGGCTATCATTGCCGAAGTTTGGTCGAAACTAAGATGCATTGCATCAAATTATTGGGGGATAAACTCAGTGCAAGAAAATTTGATAGCCAAGTCAATGAAATTCATGCACGTGTAGCAGTCCTCAACAGATTTACGGAATTAGGTCGACCACTTACCCAAGTTACGCCTTAAATTTGGCTCAATTAGGGGGCTTTGTATTTCAAATCTTTGTGCAACAAAGCCATTTGAAAGTAAGTGATGAGCATCAATTGAAGTAGAACTTTGGTTAATAAGTAAGTGTGAAACGTGAAAAATCATAAAAAAAGCCCAGTCATGGGAGACTGGGCTATAAAACAGGAACTATCAAATTGATTTATAAGGGTAATTGTAACCTATTTCGTATTAGGTGTATTAGGTTAATTTTAGAAGATTTAAATATTTGAAATTGCTATCCGCCTAAATATACTATGATTCCATAGACGACAACTCCTGAGAAAACAGGAATGCCTAATGATCTTCTCCAATACCAAACCAGAAGTGTCATTGACACACCAAGAATCGTGGCTAACCACGACATAAAGGATTGCGTTGCTGGAATGACTGACGTTCCAAACATGGCAGCGATCATTGCAGGTCCCATGACACTGAGCCATATAGGCATATTGTCTATCATATTGTCATTGTGACGATCCGCTATTCGACGTGACATCCACAACAAGGGTAAGGCGCGCATCAGGAATGTTCCGACCGCAATCAGTGCCATTGCGATCCAAAGAGATTTATCCATGCATACTTCTCCTATTTATTTGTCGATTTCGCACTCCGTAATAAGATAAGGTTCCACAAATGGCTGCCAATGGAATCGCTGCATTGGCAAAACCACTCAGCTTTAAAATTATTGCCATGATTATTGTTGAGCCTAAACATATGGCCCATAACATTGAATTGAAACGAGGTGCTAACAACACCAAGAAGAGGGCGGGTAAAGCGAAAGGTAATACATCTCCTAATAGCGGCCATTGAGCAATGAGTTCTCCTCCTGCTATAGCACCGATGGCAGTACCACCAATCCAACTGAACCAAGCCAGTAATGCAGCTCCACTAAACCAGCCCAGTCGATTTTCTGACTCGAGTTGCGGTAAGCGAGTATGGGCCAAAGCAAAAATCTGATCAGTCAGCCCATGCATTAAGCAAATCCACCAAGGATTTTTTGAAATATAGGGTGCTAAATTGGGTCCATAAACGATATGACGGGCATTAATCAGCAGCGTCATCATGACAATTAGCCATAATGGAGCACCTGAAGCGACCATTGCCACAAATAAAAACTGGGAAGCACCCGCATAGATCAGAGTAGAAACAGCAATAGTTTCCCAAATACTAAACCCTGCTTGAAGCGAAATGAGTCCAAATGAAATGGCAACAGGGATATAGCCTCCCATTAAAGGGATTGCATCTTTTACTCCAACCAGCCATGCATGATTTTGAGAATGAATGGTTTTAGAATTCATCGTGACTTTCCTTTTTGAGATAAGTGATCGTCACTAGAAAAGTTGTCCATCTGTCTTTGGTTCGATATACATGAGACTGATCTGCACAGAAAGAAAAGCATTCACCGGCTTTGAGTAATCTTGTATTACCTTCTGTACCAGTTTCCAACGCACCACTGATCACCATTATTGTTTCATACGTATTTGATGAATGCGGTTCAGCAATTCTTTCCGTATTGGGTGCACATGACATCCAATACGCATCTACCTGCGGTACATCTGTACCTTGTTCAATCAGCTTGACTTGAACGCCATCATTGCCAAGAGGGACATCAATAGACGTAATCAGATGACTAAAAGGAACATCTAGCTGTATCGCCAGTCGCCAAATCGTGTCTAAGGTTGGATTACCACTGCCTTGCTCTAATCGAGATAAATTTGACTTAGCAATCCCAGCATCAGATGCAAGTTTTGATAGCGATATACCTTTAGCAATTCGTAAATTCTGAAGATTACAACCAAAAGTATTCGGAAATAATTTATCCATGTGGAACTCAAAGTGTTCGATATATAGAACGTTCTATATATCGAACAGAGGTTTGTCAATAATTTTATAAAACCATTTAAAAATGAGCCTTAACACCAAGGTGATGATATGAAGTGAATCTGACTATAAAGAATGAACATTAGATGTTTAAAGTTGATGATGTTTAAGATAGCTTTAATTTTTAGATCTTTATGCAACAAAACCGTAATTCAGTAACAAAGAGAGTATAAAAATACACTCTTTGTTGAAGGTTAGGCATCTTTAGTTTTTGATAGGAACTGCTGATCTAAATCATTTTTTTTCTGATTAAGAACTGCATTTAAACTTACTGCAAATAATGCAGTTAGTAATATCGGACTATTTAAAAGTGGAGATAAAAAAGAAGGTAATTGTGAAAATATTGTAGGAGAAAATACAGGAAGCATTCCTATACTAATACTGACTGCAATAATATAAAGGTTGTTTACATTGTGAAAGTCGACACGCTGAAGAACTTTGACACCATTTGATGTCACCATCCCAAACATAAACAATGCGGCTCCGCCTAGAACACATGAGGGTATAGATGCAACAAAGTAAGCTATTTTAGGAAATAGACCTAAAAGGATTAAAAACATACCAGCTAAGGCACATACACTGCGATTCTTAACACCTGTGATCGCTAGCAAACCGATGTTCTGAGCATAGGATGTATACGGGAAGATATTAAAAATCCCACCAATCATTGTGCCAAGGCTGTCAGCTCTAAAACCACGAGTAAGTTTTTCCTGATCCACTTCTTCTTCAACTATTTCACCTACAGCCATGAACATCCCAGCTGTTTCAATGAAAATAACTAGCATGACTACACACATAGTCAATACAGCCCAAAAGTTAAACTCTGGAATGCCGAAATGAAATGGCATCACCCAGCCTAACCATGGACTTTCATCTATCTTGTCTAAAGAGATGAGACCAGAAAATGCAGCGATGATATAACCAATTACCATCCCGATTAGAACTGAAATGTTTCCCAAAAAGCCTTTAAAATCGACGGACCATATCGTGACTGGGAAACAGATCGGAAGAGCGTCGTGTAGGGAAAGAG